>Ga0325411_1008571_pt1 | contig 11055 bp, 7 predicted proteins | sample PopdelMetagenome_13_FD_206181 | JGI IMG/M metagenome (GOLD analysis project Ga0325411, IMG submission 206181) | Populus deltoides microbial communities from Bellville, Georgia, United States - Xylem-PdIQD-R4 | ecosystem: Host-associated > Plants > Phyllosphere > Stem > Wood/Secondary xylem...
AATATCTTATGTTATCATACTTGCTATTATAAAGCATGCTTAAGTTAGGGAATTTAATGATATATTAAGTGCAATATGATGATATAAAACCTGATTCGGTCAATTTTAGTTCCTCTATTGACGTGCCGTTTCCAGTTTGGTCCTTTATTTTGAATTTCTTCAATCAAGTCCTTAATTGGCCATCAAACTTCAATATTGATGCAATTAAGCCCCTGATTTGAACAAATCAACTCTTAAAATTATAATTTAACCCCTGAACTTTAATTTCTTCCAATTAAACCTAAATTGACTTAAAAAACATTTTTTCTTGCAATCAAACCCACCATAAACTCAATTAAACCTTCAATAAAATTTAATTGAGTCCTTAAACATCTAATTTTGGACTTTTCTCTCCTCAAATTGACTTTTCTTTATTAATAGGGCCTTTATCACTAAAACATATACCGTCAAATTTTAATTTTTGTATTTTTGAGCTTCCTCAACCAATACTTGGCCATTTTCTTGGTGCTCTAGCATCCTCTTCTCACTGCTATTATTTTTTGTTCCAAATATTTTTTTTATGTATTTTCATCTTTTTTATGTGAGGACCCAAAAATGGATAACAACAGATGCCCTCTCTTTACAATACTTATGGAGCAAAGATTGATTAAGTGCTTTGCATAGTAAGTTTTGTAAAGATAAACAAAATGTTCTTTCGAAATTGATCTTCTCAAAACTTTAATTTGGTTGATCTGAAACTCTAATATTTGTAGCAGTCTCCTTCAACCAGAAGTAATCAAAACTATGTACATCTTGGTTATCTTGAGATCCCGATCTAGCGATCCTCTAAATTCTATCTTTGGTTGGGTTAACCTGAAATCCCATCTGGTGATTCCCTTTAACCAGAACCTAAAAAATATTCTGCCTGATGGCAGGGTTTGAACTTACTTCTTTCTTTTGAGAATTTCCTAATGGTAGGGTTTTTCTCACTTTTTCTTCCAATGCTAAGATAATGTTGGTGGCTCGGTCAACTTGATATCCCATTCGACGATCTCCTTTAATCAGAACCAAAGTCTTTGTATAGCTCGGTCAACCTAGAATCCCATCTAGCAACTCTCTTTAACCAAAGCTAAATTTTGTGTGTGGTTTGGTTACCATGAAATCCCATCAGGTGATTTCCTTTAACAAAAACCTAAAAATGTTCTTCCTAATGGCAGGGTTTGAACTTTCTACTTTCTTTTTGAGATTTTTCTAATGGTAGGGTTTTTCTCACTTTTTCTTCCAATGCTAAGATAATATTGGTGGCTCAGTCAACTTGAGATCCCATTCGATGATCTCCTTTAATTAGAACCAAAGTCTTTGTGTAGCTCGGTCAACCTGAAATCTCATCTAGCGACTTCCTTTAACCAAAGCTAAATTCTGTGTGTGGTTGGGTCAACCTAAGATCCCATCTGGCTATCTCTTTTAACCAGAACCAAAATATGTCTATGTGTAGCTCAGTCAACCTAAAATCCCATATGGTGATTCCCTTTAACCAAAGCTAAATTATATGTGTTCTTCCTGATGGTAGGGTTCAAACTCGCTTTTTTCTTTCTGAGAATTTTCTAATGGTATGGTTCTTCTCACTTTTGTTCTTAATGATCAGGTTTGATCAAGTTTTTCACTTGATGATTTCTTTTTTTTTTACTTTTGTGATTTTGCAGGATTGTCATTGGTCTTTCCTGATTGCAGGGTTGACCTGAAGACTCTTCCTGATAACAAGGTTGATCTTCTCATTTTTTTTATTTCATCTTTCTTGACGGTTGGCTTTTCTTGTTCTTCCTGATGACAGGGTTTAAACTTATATGAGAATTTCCTAATAGTAGGGTTCTTCTCACTTTTTCTTCTTGATTACAAGGTTTGAAAATAGGACTTTTAATGGCTAGGTTGAGAACTTGGTGCTTCTTGATTGCAAGGTTGACCTGATAATTCCTGATTGCGGGGTCTGAAACTTTGTGCTTCCTGATTGTAGGGTTGACCTGAAGACTCTTTCTAATGACAAGGTTGATCTTTTTTTTTTTATCTCATCTTTCTTGATGGTTGGCTCTTCTTGTTCTTCCTGATGACAGGGTTTGAACTTATCTTATTCTTTGAGAATTTCCTAATAGTAAGGTTCTTCTGATCATCTTCTTGTTCCAAGGTCAAAACTTTGATTCTTTGTTATCATTAACTCAATGATTCTTTCTTTGTCCATAATCTTGCTGGACTTTATTGAGGATTTTTCCTGTAATAATTCTAAAATATTTGCAATGCTTTAAGGTTAGATGGTATGCATGCATCCTTACCTAGTTTGAAATATAGGCCCCCTCTTCGATGCTCCATCATCATAGGGTGCCTTTGTTTGCATTCCAAATCCTTTTTTGTTATTCTGATTTGCCGGTTGATTTGTGTGCTAGCCCTTTACTCAGATGTAAGTGCAGTGCCTATCCTAGTTGTCCGTGATGATTACTGCTTTCGTTGTTTATCAAGCTTGACAATGCCCCCAAGTGTGGTGTTGCTTAATTCATCATGAAGGAGCTTAACAAATCATTCATCTCCTAAATTGTATCAAAACTTGTTCTTTGATTAGTTTTGTGCATCCCACCAAAACCTATCAAGAGGTTTTCTAATGTCGACCTCATCTTAGATTACTAATTAGCCCCGGACCTGCCTCTAGTTGAAACAATACTCTTCAAGTATATGTTATCATCAAACTTCATGGAACTGCCGAGTTGTCCATACATGCATCTCATAACTTGCAATAAAAGGCTCATTTTTATATGATTAGTGTTCTTCTCAATGGATTCCTCTCAGCTTGTCAAATTAGATTGTGAAAAGAAGTGCATTGGTATCATTAATGATGTTCATTGCATCACCTATAATCATGCGAGGAAGTGCACATTTGGGCTTTAAAACAGATGGTCCCATAGTCAATCTTAATGGTGTGCATCGTTTCGACATTCATTCAAAAGCAGTTGTGCGATCATATCTGTCGAGAGTCAAAGCAGCTTTTTCTATGATTTTTTGTGTCAATTTTAATCTCTGGTCTTGGGTACATCATTTGATGGCACGTGATGAGATGACTTTCTGTGAATTTCAAAGAAACAAGATGCTCAAGTCAAAACTCGAAGCTTTATCATGAAAAATTGTTTTTTTTTTAGCACTTATTTTATTAGCATACATAATAACTAGTAAATTAATTCATGAAGCTATGACCCTTTTGGAAAAGCTCTTCAAGTTTTAAGAGTGTCATTTATCGGTTCAGATTGCTTACTTTATCAAGTAATGTAGGCTATGATTTATGGCTATGAAAAAAAGGGAAATTCACAGGCTCAAAAGGTTTTTGAGGATTTTAAAGACCTAGGATCAACATCAAGTATTCATGAACTCTCTTTCTATTATTGTCTTTGTAGAAGAATGACATATAATCATGTTAATTTCAAAAATCAAAATTCTCTTAACATAAGCCATGATGCAAATCCAACTTTTCTTTTATGAATAACCAATCTAAATCATTTAAAGACATGAGAGGCAATAAAAAAATCATGATCAAAATCATGCATGCCAAAACAAAAACAGATCAACAATAATAGCTTAGCTTGTGACTAAAAAACATTCATCGAAGAACAATACATAACTTTAAACGTCTATGTAGTATTTATAGCATAAGGAAGCTAGGACATCCTTAAAAGTTTGAGAAAATACACATGACAAATCAACCATAGCCTTCATAGACCTTTTAAATACTAGTCGTGCCAAGACAACCTCAGCCAACTTGGACAATGAAGGGGGAAAGGGCATTACAATAAGAAGCATGAAAAAACCAGGAAATAAACAAACAAAAGTAATAGCATTGAATCATAAAAAAAAAGGCAAGTGAATACACAACAATGAAACAAAGAGGAAAGACTAAAACCACACTTCTAAGCCAACCTCTCAAAAAAAAAATTTGTTAAATCTTCTCTAACATGTCCCCATCATGGATGACATGAAAAAATAGGAAAGAATAATAAAGTATAGTATCCTCTCAGCCCATAAAAAACATGCCCAAAAGTCCGCCACTAAAATGACATTATTAAAAAGGTGACACATGAAAACTTAAAAAATAAAAATAAACATAACCAAAAGGCACTACTTATCTGGTTTCATGCCAACTGAACATGAATGAGAGCTAGAGAAAGCAACAAAGTGGCAAGAGAAACAATTTGTCCCAAACCAACAAAACACCAAATCCAACCTTATGGACCAAAGATTTATTAATCTTTTATAAAACAAAATACTTTTAATTGGCCCAAACCTATAATAATCTTTGAAAACATGGTTTGGACCCACCATGGTTGTGGGCCCAATTATTGGGCCCATACTTGGCTCCCCTGTAGATTTGGGTGTGAGGCCTAGGCAGCACCCCATGGGCTTGGGTAGCATGCCCGAACCCAGGCCTTTTGGGCTCAGGTGTGGAGTTTCATCCCGGGTTGTGGGCATTTTCCCAGCTCATAGTGGGCTTGAGCAACGCGCCTGAGCCTAGGTACTAATTTTTTTTAATTGTAAAATTTAGTGATACATCCAATTCATCTCCTCTTAGGTGTTAAGTTACCTTAATCCATGAACAACATTAAAAGTAATAATTTTTCTAAGAAACTTTTAATAAATTAGCATTCAAAATAAATTAGGTGTGATACTTATGTGTTTTTAAGGATTGTTATATTAATCTAATTTTTAATATTTAGTTTTATTAACAAAAAAATATATTTAAGACTTTTTAGTGGCCAAGAAATAACTCACTCCCCTATTTCTATACCTAAATACATGAAAAAGAAAAATTCCAAAATTTGTCTAGGTTCAAAAATATTTTTGGTTATTTTTTAATTTTATAAATTAAAATATCATAAAAATAATTTTTTAATTTTTTAAAAAATAAACTTAAAACTACAAACAAAAAAACATTCTACACATCAAACAATGATGAGTAGTCAAAATAGCGTCAAATTTTGATATTCTTGTAAGCTCTATGCACCGAACACGCAAGCAGACACTTTGTTTTTTTAAAAAAAAAACAAATCGATCCATTTACTTTAATTGCCCTTTCTTAGACCTTTCCCTTGTGAAAGCACAAAGAGAGGGAGACTTGCTTTTACTTGAACATGTATTCTTCAACTTCTGAAATCACTAAAACAAATTAGAATTTCATATCTAATTTTAAGTGGCTTACCTTGAAGTCTTATATCTCACTCACCTTAACTTTTATTCTCATAATCTTTAGCTCTTAGAAAGCTAACATGTTATACTATGCATAGAAACAAAGTTTTGACATTAATGACAATGCATCTATAAACCTTAAACCTCGAAAATAAGTCGATTCCAATGTCTGAAATTTCATATTCATATAACCTACTTTGATATATTATATATCACTCGCCATATCTTTATTTCTAATGATCTTAGACTCTTTGAAAAGCTAAGATGGCAAAATACACTTATCAACAAGAGCTAGACATCAATGCATAAGTATATGTAAATTACAAGCACTAAAATAAATCAAACAACCATTATTGCAAAAAATTTAAATGCAAAAAACTCACAATTTTAAAATACAAATAATACCAAGATTTTCAAATTTATTCCACATTCTAAGTTGAATGTTTGGTGCATATTTCATGTCATCTTGTATTATCTACATGAAATTGTAAATTATGAACATAAAATGAGTTTAAACACTACAATAGTTATTTCTCACTACATAAATTGTCTTTTAATCTATAATTTTAAATATAAATTACCCTATTATAGAGAAAAAAAAAACATATTAAAATCTTGTCATTTGGTATGCCTTCTATAATGAGTTTTCATTGATGATCATAATTTGATTTTATATCAAAAACTCATATAAATAACCACGAAAATAACAAGAAAGATCTAATACCATTACAAAGAAATCAAAATCAAATCATTATCTCTACTCCAAGTCATAGAGTCTACAGAAGCCCTGAGACATTTGTCATTCCTATTGTTCTAGGATTAAGATAATAATAACAATAATATAGATAAATAATGCAATGTAATTCAATTAAACACAATTAACACAATAATCAACAATATAATTAAAGTGTTTAAAATAAATAGGTAAGGGATATAAATTACAAACTCGGTTTTTAATGTGGTTCAGCAAGCCTACATCTACACGTCAAGCACCAAACTAGTTTTGAGTATTATATTATTTCACTAGTCCAAGTTCAAGATTACAATTGTCTTTCGATGAATCCACACCAAGATTTTTCTCACTCGAGGATATGACATCTTCAAGATTTTTTCTTGGTGGAAATTCTCTCACTAAGACTAAGAGTTTTATCCTAATACAATTAAAACTTGTATTTCTATAACTCACTTAATTGCACTTAGATGATTTATAAGTGTTTAAGTGTAGTGAGTATGATTATAAATACTCTAGAGCTAGAATATGAAGGTTCAATTTAGCACAACTTTAGGATTTGTAATGATGAGAGCTAAATTTATGACAAAATAGGGGGGAAGGTTGTTGTTTTATGTTGAAAGAAAAGGAAAAGAAGAAGAAGGAATAGGGGATGGGAAAGGGGGGTCGTGCTGCTGGTTATAACTTTTAATATTACTGATCACTACATCATTATACAGTTTTACCGATGGATTAATTCCATCGGTAAAAGGAACACAAACCGTCGGTGAAATTATTACCGACGGTATCTCCGACGAAACAAATTCGTCGGAGTCATGAGCGTCGGTAATTCTAATTTCGTCGCCATGTCTATCGGTAATAAAAAAAATAAAAAGACCGAAGGAATTTCCGACGGACATACAGACGGATAAGAGCGCCAAAAAAAAAATTCCCGCCACCAAGTTACCGACGGAATATTCCGTCTGTAAAATTCAACGGTAATGCCGTCGGTGATTCCGTCTGTAATTGTGGCACAGGCCCGTAATTTTTTTCCAACTCTCTGTGAAATACCGACGGAACTATTCCGTCGGTGATTTCCGTCGGTGATTGCCGTCTGTGATTCCGTCGGTAATTGTGGCACAAGCCCGTAATTTTTTTCCAACTCTCTGCGAAATACTAATGGGACTATTCTGTCGGTGATGTCCATCGGTGATTTCATCGGCAATTGTGGCACGACCGTAAATATTGTAAACGATACTATACTTTCGGTATAAATTTAAAATATTTTTAAAAAAATTATTTATTAACAATTAAAAAACTTATAACCAAATAAATTTTCATTAGACATTAAAAATGTAAAATTAATGTTAAATAATATTCATCGAAATATTCATTACAAATTTAATGTTTTAAAAAAACAAAATTAAACTAATTAAAATAGCGGCGGAGCTGGAGGAGGAGGAGGAGGCTGGTTGTTGCCGGGACCGTACAGCCAAAAAGAAGCAGCACATGGATCATCACCCATCTTTGATCTAATCTCCATGACCATTTAATGGAGCTGAGCACAATCCATCGAGAGGCGTTCATATTGTTGTTTCAAGGCTAAAAACTCCTTTGACTGGGTGCTCAATACTGATAGAGAGCTCCTAACAGTTGAGACACTACGGGCCGACCGTAATTTATCAGCCGTCGTGTTGGAGAGCCCGTATACCCGATTTTTATCGGGTCCACCAGACAATCCGACCTCCATCCACAAATCCGGATCGAAATCTGGTTGGGTCAAAGGATCGCCCCCATATCTCTCTCTCAACCGGCTATTATAGGTCTCCTGATTTTTTTTTAAAAAAATCATCATATTCAATTCAAGAAAATAATAACTTACAAAATAATTTGATTGATCGAACATAGCACAAAATGCTGAGCACGGTTGTCCACATACTGTTGCACCCCCTTTTGGCGGTCTTGACTCCGCACGTGCGTCTCTACAAATAGCTCCATTGGACTCGGCTCACGTCCAAGAGACGTAGCCTGTAAGGAAAAAAAAGATTGCAAGTGAAATATATTTATAAGCAACAACAAATTAATTAATGATATATTTCATTTAAAATAATCTTACCATCCGCTTCGCATGTGCGCTGAACGGAACGGAGCCGCCGGTGCGCGTGGTCACCGAACCATGAATTTCCTAGTTCCGGTTGACGGCTCCGGATTGTGAGCGCCGTGAGAACCGCTCAAACGTCACGTGCTCAATATATGCCGCCCATATATCTCCCGAGATGAATGGCGGTTTAAATTCCCGCCAAACTGCCACCTCATTCCAGCTTTCAAGATCGTTGTCCCTCGCATATCTTTTTGCCTTTTTTTGAGTGTCGTACCAAAAATCACGCAACCTACATCCATAGTAACGAATTAGAATTTAGAACATAAAATTATAAATCAAAAATAAATATTATTTTCGATTTTACCTAGTTGCCGCGTGATTCTCCCATACTCTTCTGACAACATTGTTGTCCGCGTTATCCCACTTAAATTTATTCTGTATATATCAATAATTCATTAAAAATAAAAGAGTACAAGATATAAAATTACAAAAATTATTTATTAAAAATAAACTGAAAATTAAAAATTAACACCTACCTGAAATCGCCGAAACCAGGCATCAATATTAGGTCTCCACTCAGGATGTCTAGAGACCTGACTCCATTGAAACAATGGAATCTCCATCGACGATTTCATCGCCATTGTAATTGTTCTGGCAGCCTCAATATTTGTGAACCTGAAATTAAATAATAAAAAATTAATTATTTGTTCATAAATTATGTTATAAGTATTAAAAAAAAACTAAAACCTAAACAAACCTACATTGAGAGGTCATCCTTCCATTGTGCCTGGTACTTGCGGGTGAATTGACCCCGCTGTGAAGGCACGCCGCTCCTGCGCTGTGAAACTGCGGTAGAAGATGAAGCATCACACGGTGGCGCAGATGCATCGCCGTGATTAGCATTTAAGGAGATGTCCTCCTCGCTGCTAGAAGAACTATGTGTAGCCGTCTGCTGACGACGTGCTGTAGATTTCATTCGACGCATCTACACAAATGTATATGAATTATTACATAAATTAACTTTAATTATTTTAAAAAAAAATCAGCAGCACCTCCTTTATACTAGAGACTACCCACAGTTTTCAAACCTGCAATATTTACAATAACCACAATCCATATAATCTCCATCAACATCATATATACAACCTAATATCATTAGGAATTCAATCATTAATAAAAATTCGGCAGCACCTCCCCTATATTGAAGACTACCCACAGTTTTCAAACCTGCAATCTTTACAATAACCACAATCCATATAATCTCCATCAACATCATATATACAACCTAATATCTATACCAATTCAACAATAACAATTATTCAAATAAAAACAATAATATCCTAAAATTAATATAAACTAATTAAATTTAATTCTATATTTCAATTCACATTTATAACATAAATTCAGCAATAACAATTATTCAAATACAAACAATAATATCCTAAAATTAATATAAACTAATTAAATTTAATTCTATATTTCAATTCACATTTATAACATAAATTCAACAATAACAATTATTCAAATAAAAACAATAATATCATAAAATTAATATAAACTAATTAAATTTAATTCTATATTTCAATTCACATTTATAACATAAATTCAACAATAACAATTATTCAAATAAAAACAATAATATCATAAAATTAATATAAACTAATTAAATTTAATTCTATATTTCAATAACACTAAACAAAACATCCTAAATACAAAACAAACAATACACAAAACTAAAAAAAAAATACATTAATTCAAAATAAATTTTGGAATAAAAAATGCTTACCTTAATAGTGTTGATTTTTAGATTTTATCTATAAAAATACACAAAACAAAGAACACCAAAAAAATAATGATAATTAAAATAAAAAAATACAAAGATAAAGAAAAACCATTACATACCTTTTAATATGTTGAAAACTACCACCAAAACAATCAAATCTCTTCCAAAACTTAAACTAAAAACTGAGAGAAGAAGAAATAGAGATGAGAGCCAAGAGAAAAAATGAACCAAATAGGGGGGAGGGGGGGTTTTTATATGCCAATATTTCCATCGGAATTACCAACGGAACATTAATTGTTGTCGGTGGCATTTATTTCTGTCGGTAATTCTGACGGGAAATAAATTGAAATGCGCACCAAAATTTTCGAAACTGCCGCCTTTTGTTTTTATCCGTTGGTAATCACCGATGACCTACAATTCTGTAGGTAATAGCGCGCCTCTGACAGGCGTGCGCTTTGAGACGTGTGATTTCTGTCACCATTCCGTCGGTGATTTCCATTGGTAATTGTCGTCAGTGATTCAATCGGTAATTGTGGCACAAGCCCGTAATTGTTTTCCAACTCTCTGTGAAATACCGATGGCACTATTCTGTCGGTGTTACCATCGGTAAACCAGTCAATATTTACATGAATTTTCTTCTATCCTCCTGCACACTTAGATCACACACAACACAATAACAGGAGCTGACAATTAAAAAGGAATAAATATTTCATGTTTCAAAATATTACGTTATAAAAATAAGGTTTTACAGCATGTTTAGTTAGAATTTTCATCTTCGTCCTCAATTCAATTGTTATCATCCGCTTCATCGCGCTCTTCAATGTGGTTATCATCTTCTTCATCAACATTTTGTACTAATCTAGTAGAGCTCAAAACGGCATTCATCGAAAACACGAAAATTTGAATTTTCTTCTAAGTCAATCGAAGGAGCAACTCGGTATGGTTCAACCAACTCACTAGCTTGAAAGACTTCATCTATCACACTTGTGTCTTCGTTCTCATCCTCAACAACCTCGACACGACCCCGTTTTTAAAACGGATAACCAATCAACTCTTGATCGGTCCCTTCTAAAGGAAGGCGTGTATGTGTAATAAACTTGTTGGCATTGCTTTGCGAAAACAAAGATGTCGTTTACGTTGCAGTGTCTAGCTTTTGAGTTGATTTCAACGAGACCATAGTGAGGATCTACTCTGATTCCTCTGTCAGTTGTGTCATACCAATAGCATTTGAATAAAAACACTCTATTCTGCTCGCTATGATATTGCAGT
>Ga0325411_1008574_pt1 | contig 11051 bp, 2 predicted proteins | sample PopdelMetagenome_13_FD_206181 | JGI IMG/M metagenome (GOLD analysis project Ga0325411, IMG submission 206181) | Populus deltoides microbial communities from Bellville, Georgia, United States - Xylem-PdIQD-R4 | ecosystem: Host-associated > Plants > Phyllosphere > Stem > Wood/Secondary xylem...
GAAATCTTTACAAATTAGGGATTTTTTCTCCTCCCCCGTGCAAACGAACGATTCAAAAACACAAACTGGGTTGGCACCCAGTGGCACGCCGTAGCGTCAGCCTCGAAGCGGAGCACCGGAACATTTCATATGGTCCCCGCAGCACGTAGACACCATAGCTGCGACCGACACGGAAAAGGCAAAAAGGGAGCTGCTGCATTTCTTCTTTTTCCCGAGGTTCTTGGGGGGCTCACGAGTTAAAAACCCATAACAATTTGAAACGTGGTATGTGGGCCATGTGCCTGTCATCTTTATCAAAAGTATGAGAGAGAGAGAGAGAGAGAGAGAGAGAGAGAGAGAGAGAGAGAGAGAGAGAGAGAGAGAGAGAGAGAGAGAGAGAGAGAGAGAGAGAGAGAGAGAGAGAGAGATAGAGAGAGAGAGAGAGAGAGAGAGAGAGAGAGAGAGAGAGAGAGAGAGAGAGAGAGAGAGAGAGAGAGAGAGAGAGAGAGAGAGAGAGAGAGGTGTCCTTTTTGGTACCTTTTCTGGGCATCGGACACGCTGACCTTATTCAATATTCAAGTTTTCTGTACCCATTTCTCTCTCTTACTAAATATTTCGTTAAAGTTTTTTTTTTAAATATATTAAAATAATATTTTTTTATTTTAATATTAATGTTTAATATCAACAAATTAAAAGAAATAAAAAAAATTAATTTTTAAAAAGTAGATGGCATTTTCCTTTGAAGAATACTGCGAATGCAAACATTTAGGTTTGACATAGATGGCATTGAGTTTGCCTTTTATATTATTATACTTATATAAGAAGAAACTATAATAAATGAATTTATAATGTATGCATTAATTAATCTATATAGCAATTCACAAAGAATTATAGGATGAGTGACTGATTTTCAACACGTGTACATGGCCATGTTTGCAGGGACCCATTTATTGGTTAATCATATTATGTGATGAGTGAAAGTTTTATAATAAGATGGGTTCCTTGTGTCATTTGTTCATGTTAAAAAATAAAACATCAATAAAGCTTTGAGAAGAGAACAAATAAGAGATTTTTTAAACATAAAATTTTAGATTAAAATTTCTTACAATATTTTTTAATTGTTTTTGTTTGACATCCACCAGCTTATAGTTATCGACTATATTTTAGATGGAGTAATGTTATCGGCTATTTTCTCATCAGGGTTTTATTTTTATCGATGGTTCTGTCTGTATTTTATTATACCAATAGACTTTTCGTGCCAAAAAAATAGCAACGTGTTTTGATGTCTGTTGAAAAATCTATTGTTTTAATAATTACTAACAGGATATGCCGTCAGTGATGTTTTCAATCATGAATCAAATATTGCTGATAAAATTACATATAAAAGGTTTCATCATGGATTCAGTCGGAGAGTCTAGAGACTCAAAAATATTCTATTAACTCTTTGATGAAATTGTTTTGGATATATTTGATAGACTTATCGACATTTTTTTTTTATCGTTATCGAGGATTCCATTAGAAAAAGAAAAGGAAGAAAAGAAAAGGGAAGAGGCTATTGTCGATTATAGCACTTTTAAAGTGTTGAATAAATTCTTGACTGAAAATAGTGCCAGAATACTTCTATCAATATATCCATTGGAATATAATGACATGTTATATTGCTGATGAAATTATTTACCAACATAATGTTTATTGATTTTTTTTATTTTTTCAATAATTCAATTAGGAATTAACTACGACACAAATTTCATCGCCAACTGCTTTAGTAATTTCCGATGAAAACTCCTCATTGCTATTTTTATCGAACATTACCGACATAATATTTTTCGTCAATAATCTCATTGCTATTTATTAATTTTTTGGTAGTACATGTAATACAACTTTGTAATGTTTCTTGTAGATTAGAATATTTAATATACACACATCCTAAAATGATTTTTTTTTGTTTCTTCCCATTATAATAACTTGTTTTTTTGTATTTCATTTCAAACAATGCTAATTGATGAATAAACGTGTTTGGATTGAATAAATGTAATATAAAATATGTTTGCGATAATAAAAATAATTTAGATTTTTAATACGTTTGTATACAAAATTTTAGAATTTGGATCAATAAGCATCCTTTTCTATTTAAATACCATGAGAGTAGTACGAATAAAAATAATTATATGATTAACATGATGTTTCAACAAGGTCACCATACAAGATATTAAAATGATAAAATTTTTGTTGATTTGCAAATAATCAGAATTATCAAAATTAAAACATCTTAGCATTGCAAGAATATTGTTAAATAAACCATATAGTAGGTTGTCCAGTGATAAGAGTCTGAGACCAAGGAGTTTGCTCCCCCTGTGATCTCAAGTTCGAACTATGTGGTTGCTAATATAATGGCCACTGGAGGCTTACATGGTCGTTAACTTCAGGGTCCGTATGATTAGTCGAATTACGCACAAACTGGTCCGAACACCCATGTTAATAAAAAAAATATTGTTAAATAATATAGCTAAAAGAATGTTAGAAAAAAAAAAACTGATATATAAATTTTTGTGCTTGCAATTACTTTAACTTCAATGATAAGTAGAACTGATTATGAAATTAAAAGAAGATGATGAACTTTTATAATTTGAGAATCTACTAATAAATTAAGTTAAAATTCAAAATTAAAAAAAAGAGATGATAATAAATCACCCCCTCCCAACGGGCGAGCCAATCTTAAATCTTTAAAAAAAAAAAACAAAATAAACTTTAAGAATACATATGAGCCGTTGGTTAGTGGGACCTACTATTGAAACCCATAATAAGATCATGATCTAATGGCTCATAATTTTTTCAAGTATTTTTATAATTTTCTTCCTTAATATTTAGCACTAGTATTAATTTAAATGTTAATGGTCTTTCTCAAACATGATTGAGAAGAGGCTGCTTCATTAATAAAAGCTAATGGATGTTTGGTTACGATTATTGTTTAATTATGTGATGATGTGTTTAAAAGCAAGTGTTTAGTAAAACTTATATTAAAAATGTTAATGAAAAACAAAATAAGAAAAAAGACAGAAGTTATTTTCCATATATATTGAGGTGCATATGAAAAAAAATAATATGAATAATTTAGTATTGTGATAATGATTATTTTTTTATTCAGAAATATATTAAAATAATATTTTTTATTTTTAAAATTTATTTTTAATATCAGCATAATAAAACAATCTAAACATATATAAAAAAATTAATTTTAAACAAGAAAAAACAAACTTTTATGAAATTATATTTGAATCGCGTTCTCAAATACTACTCCTATACAAGCTAGCTTGAGAACATTTTGATTGCCGAATAAAAAAAAAAAATACTTGTAATAATAATATTATCATAATTAGATAGGTAAGTTGGTATTCTTGAAGGTTTGATATAAATGGAAAGTACTAAGTAGATATATTCCTAATGTTATCTTTCATGATTTGAGCTCTAAAGTACATTACGATGAAATAATTTTCATTGAATTCTTGTCGAATATGATAATAATATATAAAAATTAACTTGAGAGAATACCTTACCGTTGAAAAAGAAGATGTGTATTGCTGCGAGACTTCCTTATATTACACGAGGGACGAGGGACATGTACGCAAGCTTTTAAATACTATATGAATTTAAGTTTATTTATATTTTTAAAAATTTTAATTTTTTTTCTTTAATTTTTCTTTAATATTTTTGAATCCTTTTTGATGTGTTAATATAAAAAATAAATTTTTAAAAATAAAAAATATTATTATAATGCATTTCTAAGCGAAAATTATTTTGAAAAGTAACATCTACCATTCTCTTAAATAAACCTTTAAAATTAATTTATTAACGTGGTTGAGACTATATTTGATCTAGATTATAATCTTGAAAATATTTAATTAATCAATACCATTGAAAACATTTACCATTTACTTTCGTGGTTGAAGGGGAAAAAATAATGATGAATTGAAATGCACTACCATATTGAAAACTCATTAGTTATCACCTACCTCAAGCAACATTTTTTTTTTCTTTTTAGTTATTGAAAACTTAATATTAATTATACCATTCATGCACGGCTTGGATTTTGGAGGACAATATAAAGAAAATAATTTGATATATATCCAGGAAGGATTTTGTATTAATGTGTTGAATATTGATGTGAGGATACTCTTTAGATTGTATTAATTGGTTCAGAAGTTAAACGTTGAAGAATTAATAAGTAATCAAATAATATAGGGTTACAATGAATGAAATAAAAATGAAGAAATTAAAATGAAATAAAAATAATATATTTTTTCAAAAAACAAATCGATGCCACCATCAAAGAATGTGACAGTAATGGTATAAAAGTTATTATAAAATAATAATAATAAGAAATAAAAATATAATCATTATCATTGATTATGGTGACTGACTATATAATTAATTTTGAGGGAGACGGTGATGATAATAGAAATAATATTTTTCAAATATCAATAAAGATATATAGTTGATATACAATAAATACAAATAATATATTTATTTTTTATTATCATTTTCACTCCTCCTTTGTATTATAATTTCACATTTATAAATTGGGAATATGGCTTTCATTTCCGGCCTTCTCATTAATTATTATATATATTCTCATTAATTATTATAATTTCACATTTATACAATTCAAGTAATTAACGGGAGCTCTTTAGTGTTTCACATCACACAACCCTATTTTAGCCTCACGGTTAACAGGATATATATGTCACTTCATGCATTTTTTCACCGATATTCATTTGTTGTTGAGCTCTCTCCGGGCAGGAAATGCTTCATCTTCTGAGTCGCACTTGACTCGTCGGAGTAATTTGGTGATTCTGATTGAGTTAGTACGTAGTGTTGAGGATAGATTATGCTATTCTCCTGAGTTGCAACTTGATCTATATATTGAAAATTAATTTAGTAGACAATATTATGCCATTTCTTTCTCTTTTACAAAAGCTGAAAATAAAGATGTTGCTAATGCCGCCACTGCCGAACTCAAATGAGTTGGATTTCTACAAAAACAACTCGTCCTTTTCTATGATGTAATGACTTGAGAACCACTCTTTTGTACGTTAATCCAAATTTTCACGCGAGTATTAAACATGTTGACAATTGTTTTTTTTACTTTGCCCACCTATCTATTTTATTATTAGTCTTGTATCTACTATATTAGAATTAATATAGTATACATAACTCCTCAAGTTTAAAAATTTTATAACGATACATCTTCTACAAAAAGAACTCATGAAGAGATAGCTATGTTGGTTTGCACATTAAGAACTATATGTTCTTCATGAGACCATGGTAAAAAAAAAATAGTTGGGTCAACTTCTAGTTCTAACAACGTGCATAAAGTTGCAGATGACAATAATAATCCTTATATAAATATGGTCACAGAAGTGATGAAAATGAATCGGGGTTATATCGGTCAATGCCCAATAGTAGATGAAGAACCTAATGCAGTCGCGACCAGGTTTTTTGATTTTTTAAAAGACTCCAACGAACCATAATGAGATGGGTGTACAAGTCATAATAAATTATCGGTTATTGTACAAGTGTTCACCATCAAGTTAGATCATAGGTTGAGTAAGGTCAATTACAACAAAATTATTGAATGAGCGAAAAGTATTTTACCAAGGGAATAGCTGAAAAAGAACTTTTATGCTGTTAAATCCATGATGAAACCCTTCAGCTTAGAATACTAGAAAATTAATATGTGTCCAAACTTTTGCATGTTGTAATACCTTGAAAATACAGAGTTTATTGAGTGCAGAATATATGAGCATGCTCTTTATAAACCCAAAATCCGTAAGGGAATGACTCTTGTTGCACATAGAAAACTTAGATACTTCACAATCACACCTAGGCTGCAAAGATTATTAATGTCACAAAAAACTAATGAGCACTTCACATGACATCATTTACATGATGCGGTGGATAGAATGATGATACACCCTTTCAATGGTAAAGCCTATTTTTTTTTTTTAATATGGTGCATTTAATTTTCAGTAGAATCAAGGCACGTTCATCTTGAGTTATGTTCATACGAATTCAATCTATTCGGGTTATTTACTGCTTCTTATTCTTGTTGGCCGATGATACTCATGATTTACAACTTGCCACCAGGAATGTGTAAGAAGCTACAATTCATGTTTTTATCTACAGTCATACTGGGTCCTAATAGTCAAGGTTGGAATATAGATGTTTGTCTTTATCTGTTGATTGATGAGTTGAAACAGTTATGGTCTTTCGGGGCTTTGACATATGATGTATTGATGAAACAAAATTTTCAAATAAAGGCAACTTTGATATAGACTATAAATGATTTTCATGTGTATGGAATGGTTTTTGGTTGGAGAACACATATAAGACTAGCATGTTAATACTATATGAAAAATAACAAGGCCATCATGTTAACAAATGATAGTAAAATGTCTTTCTTTTATTGTCATGGACGGTTCTTGCTAATGAATCACAAGTACAGATAGAACATAAAAGACTTCTTTGTTGACAGAGTTGAAGGGGATGTTATACCGCCACTACCGTTGGGTGAAGAATTGTATGATATGGTGTCAGAGTATAGTGACATTGTGTTTGGTTTTCATTCCAGTAAGTAGAAGTTTTCTGGTTTTGGTTTGACCTATAATTAGGTAAAGCGAAGTATTTTCTGGGAGCTTTTTTATTGGAAAATCAAATCTAGAATATATATATATATATATATATATATATATATATATATATATATGTTTGCTCATCGTAAAAAAATAGAGGTGGTTTATGATGGGTCATGAGTCGCAAAGCCCAAAGCCAGCTTTGCTTTAGACAAGAATGCACAATATCTTGTCTACCAATGGCTTAAGAGTTCGTGTTTTCCTGATGGATATACTTCGAACATATCAATGTTGGTTTATGAGAATTGCAGATTGTAAGGAATGAAGAGTCATGACTGCCACATGTTTATGAAAACACTCCTTCCACTAGCTTATTGAGATTTATTGTCAAAAGCATATGAGATGCATTCACGAAGATCAGTCACTTTTTTAAAAATATATGCTCCAACAAGTTACAGACACAACACATGGAAAGGTTTGGAACGAATAACGTTTAGACAATCTGAGAACTTGAGATGATATTTTCTCCATCGTTCTTCGACTTAATGGAGAATTTACCAATACATCTACCGTTTGAGGAAAAATATGGAGGTCCGGTCCAATATAGATGGATATATCCATTCAAGAGGTTAGAGATTACACATGCATCGTAATTAAAATTCTATTGTCTTTTATAAAAAAAAAACAAAATTCAAAACGTTCATTTAATTTCATATAAGTACTTGTTCAACCTTAAAAAAAGTAAAAAAACAAAGCGCATGTTGAGGCTTCGATATGCGAGACTTATATTGTTGAAAAGATCTCAATATTTATGAATGACTTAGTGTTGAGACGGCTGAACTCCGTCAATCGGTAATGTAGAAAAGATCATAAATGGGTGGTATATATGCTCTCTTATTCCCCTCACGGTTTAGACAAAGACCCGCTTCCTCCTTCTCTAGCGCTTCTATTCTAGATTAATTGTATTTGAACTTATAAATGTTTAAATTTGTAATAAATATTTGAATTTTATATTACTTATTTTTTTAATTATTTCTATTTCTATTTAATATATATATATTTTTTTAAAAATATTTTTCCATTATTACTGACAGGGTTACTGATGGCCTAAGCATGTTGGTATATTATGAGGAGTTGAAAAAAAATTACTACAAATATCACCGCAACTATTTACTTATTGACGGAATAACAGAGGATCTATTTGATGGTTATATGTCAACTTCACCGATAAAAATATCAACAAACAAAAAAATCACTGATGGAATGACATACGGTTTTTCTGTTGGTGACATGTTATATTAAGTAATGGAAATATCGATGGAATGAAGTAGGTAAAATTTTTTTGGCGTGCTATCTCCGTCAGTAAATCTATCTATAAAATTATTATTGATGGACTCACCAGTATACCATAAATCACATTTGAGAGTTTTTCTGATGGATTATTTTTGTTCATGAGCTTGTCGATAAATTTTGTGCCGATGAACGGTTAGTATAAATATCGACAAGAAATTCTGTCGATAAATCTAAAAATTATAGTAGTGTGTAAAGTTATTTATAACAAAAGCTCATGAAAGTACTTGCTTAATCAAATTTTATGTGTGCAAATACTTAAACAAAAGAATCAATATAAATACTTAAATAAAAAAATAAAAAAGTATAGATATTTCAAAATGTCATTATTCATTAAAGCTAAAACTGGTTGGAAAATTACTGTTGAGGTAAACTCGTTTGTAATAATATTTTTACACTTAAAAAAAAAATATAACTAGCTATTATGGGCATTAAGATCTTTTCATGAGACGCATTAGTTATTTTCAAATTGATTAGGGACAATTATGTCTCTTTCCATTTCAATACACAATGAAAAAACCATAAAGCCCTTCAAGTGGAATTTTGGTACTTTCAAAATAGATCTTTCCATGATTATTATTTAAGGTAAGGGGAGATTTTGTATTTGGACAAATATTTTTTTAAAATAAAAGGCATAATGAAATGACCAAAATGTCATTGGAAGTTAAAAAAATCAAAATGGCCTTAAGAGTTTTTTTCATTTTTTCCCAAAGGTTTTTTCGATATTAACTTGTCAGACGAGGGACAATTTGATATTTAACTAAATAAAAAAAAAGAACAGGAGCCTATGACACACCTAGGGGTGAATGAGAGGAGCCCAAGCCTTGATGTCTCCTGACATTTGAAAAAATCCATTACAATGTCTCGTTGGAAACACCGTCGTGTCCTCTTTGTATTGGTGTGGTGTGTATCTTTGGTGGTGGTCTAGTTTGTTGCTAGTAGACCTTTCTTTTTCTTCTTTTCTCACACCCCCTGAAATTTACAATTTTGCCCTTTTGTTTTTTTTTTTAATTTTTAACTTCAATTCTTATTCTTTTGATTTCTAATTTTTAGTCTTAGCCCTTTTGAATAAATTTTATTTGTTTTCAATTTTATCATTCAATCTCAATTTATCAAATATTAGATTTTTCAATTTCATCCCTATTCTTTGGATTTCTAATTTTTTCCTTGATCCTTTTGTAAAAATTTTATTATTTTTCAATTTCATCATTTAATTTATATTGATGATATTATGTTTTTCAATTTAATTCTTATTGTTTTGATTTTTAATTTTTTTCTTGGCCTTTTTGTAGTTATTATTCTTTTCAATTTCACCCTTCAATCAAAACATTGTTTTTTATGTCAATTTTGATCCTCATTCTTTTGAAATTTATTTGATTCTTTAACTAAATTTGTTTTCTTTTCAATTTCACCTTTTAATCAAATATAAAATTTATTTTGCTTTTAATTTTGATTCTCATTCTTTTAATTGCTATGTTTTTTTTTAATTCTTTTGTATAATAGATTTTTTTTTTAATTTTATCATTTAATATTTTAATATTTGATTGATTAGGAATTAAATTTCATTGTGTTTTCAGATTTAGTGCTTCATGTCTAATAACCCGCGTTATGGGTTTAAAATGTTAACACAAATTATTTTTTCTTAAAGGTTTTATAATCCTCCTTATTTTTTTATCAGGTTATTCCAATCTCATCATTTGAACCGCGAGTTTGGTGAGATATTTTAGGTTGGCTCAACCTTGATTATCATGATTACAAGTTTGTTATATTAACTCGAGTTGACAAAGACTGAATATTTTATATTTTTTATTCAATTTTAACACCTAAAAATCAATTTTTTATATAAAAAATAATAATCCAGCTCCTCGAGAAAGAGCTGGTATCGATGCTATTCTATTCCTACATGGATACAAATTAAAGGCTAAATCATCTTTATAAAGACCATTACCCCATACGGGTATTTCCCCTAATAAGCCTCTCCAATCGTTTGCCTTTCAAAATCAATAAAAGTAATTTTCTTGACGGAGGCTGTATATATATATATATATATATATTCAGGAAGACTAGAAAAGGCAGTATCATCCAAGCAATTAATTAAAGGCCAGCTGATCACCGGATTCCGTTCGGATTTGACCATGTCGCTATTGATTGTGACATATTCAGTTACTACTCATGTTTTCCATTAACTCTACTAAAACTATACAAAGATGTTATTCATGTGTTGAATTTTTTTATGTTATTATATGCTAAATATCCATAGAATTATTAATGTACTAGTTTGTGTATAAATGGCATGATTAAGAACTAATTGGAGATGAATTTAGTTCTTATATGTGAAAATTAGAAGGAGAATTCCCCTTACATTTATATTTAAGACAAAAAATAAAAACTTAATTATGTATTCAGAGTTTAATTTTTTTTCCAGTTTCGTTGTAAATAATTTGTCTTTGAGAGTTAAATTAGGTATTTTCTTTTGGCTAAGGAGATGAATTTTTTTTAGATGTATGAAAACCGGACAGACAACACTAGTTGTCCGTGATTACAAAATAAAAAGAACAAAATTTTAATTTAAAAAAAAACATTCATTGATGGAATGTCTTAACAAAGAAGAAGTCATTGATTGTTATTATGATTTATTTGAAAATGTAATAGATATTGCGTTTCAAAGTGTTTTTTATTAGAAAATATATTAAAATAATATATAATTTTTAAAAATTTATTTTTGATATCAATATATTAAAACGAATTCAAAACACTAAAAAATATTAATTTTAAATAAATATATATATATTATTTCAAAAAGAGTGCAAGAAACACATTCTCCATCCGGCGTTATTGTTTAATTCCCTTTTATGTCTCATCATGCTACTTTCCCTAAATTAAACATTCAAATTTTAAATTTTGCAGGAAGAAGATGTAGTCATTGATTGATCGCCATTAGTGTCCATCAAAACTTAACGAACCTAAAGCACCCTTTATCACCGTACAATTTTAATTACCAAAAGAGTCACCATCTTAAATGATAGGAATAATCATTAATCCATTCATCCTTCTGTAGGACCCCTCCCTCCTCACCTTAACCAATGCCACCAA
>Ga0325411_1008575_pt1 | contig 11051 bp, 4 predicted proteins | sample PopdelMetagenome_13_FD_206181 | JGI IMG/M metagenome (GOLD analysis project Ga0325411, IMG submission 206181) | Populus deltoides microbial communities from Bellville, Georgia, United States - Xylem-PdIQD-R4 | ecosystem: Host-associated > Plants > Phyllosphere > Stem > Wood/Secondary xylem...
AAGTTAATTTTGAAGGAGTTAACGGTTAATTTGGATTAATTATTTTTATTAAAATAGTATTGTTTTATTTATTTTTAAGAAAAAAATTTCTAGAAATTATCTCAATTAGATTTGATTCGATCAACTAAGTCATAAACTAATCTGATCGAGTCAACTAGATTTTTTTTATGTTATTATCTTTTTCAATTCAACTTAAAACTCAAATCAAGTTAGATTTTCAGTCATGAGTTTTTCAAGTTAACTTGCTGGATCAAATCAGGATAACAACCATGGTTAGAAAAGAAAGCATAAAATAATGATAAAATATATATATATATATATATATATATGATCCCAATTCCCATTGAATAATGCAATTGTGATTGTGGGTCTACAAGAAATCAGTATATGGTTGTGTATTGTTCGGTTCAACCCAAAAAAAGGAACCGAGTTGTCATGATCTGGTTCTTTCGGTTTGGTTTATTTGATATTCAACCTCTTCAATCAGGTAAATCATTTTTAAAGATTGAGAACCAAACAAACAGAAAAACCGGTTTCCTTTTTTTCATTTTAATGATTCTTATAAAAAATTAAAAAAAAATCAAAAACTTCTAAATTAGGAATTTTCATTTAAAAACTGAAAAACCATACTGAAAGATTCTGGTTTACATGACTCGACTCATAACAAATTCTGTTCGGTTTTTGAAAACACTCTAACTAAATAAATCAAAACCGAACCGGTCAAACCATTTGCTCAGCTCTATCTAGGTCTCTTTTTTTATCCCAGCAAAACTTGCGTGAGCCAGGCTCGGCAAGAGCCCATAGAGAAAAGTCTCCGACAAAAATATGCACAGGATGGGCTATTGATGAGCCGCACTCAGCACAGAACTCTCTCTTTCACCTAAGCAAGGGTTTGGTGATTGATGGGAGGGTGCTGCTGCCACCCAAGCATGCCTGAAATTGCTGTTTATGAGAAAACGGTTGTGGAATTGTGCTTGCAAATGCCTACTAGTTTTAAGCAAAGGGAGTAGGGGGTTTTTCAAGTTGAGAAATTGATAAACAACATAGATTTATATCAAAAGCTTGGTCATGGTGGCATCTGATTATGATTATGATACAAGTCCTCTATACACAAGAGCTCCCCTCCCCCTTGCTCTTTTCCAAAAAAGAAGAAAAAAAGAGAAAAAAGGACAAGAATGAAGAGCTTAAGCAACACCAGAAAAAAGAGCTCATTCTTCCTAAAGAGCTGTTATCTAAAATAATGTTAGGGCTGTTTCAAGTTCTCAACTTTAGAGTTTAGACCTCTCATTTCTCCTCATTACTGGGTTCGCCTGCCTGAACTGCGTTTCTCGTCTCTTTAGCTATTACAATGCTGCCATGATGACCTCCTGCAGATTAGCAAACGAAAAGAGCAATTTAAGCAAGTCATTTCCTAGCTCTAAAGAGCAAAGGACATTGTGGATGATAAATATGAATATTCACCTGTTGGTGTAGAGATTCGATCACTAGAGCCAACTCCCCGGGTAGCATTGCCGGTGACGGATAGCCTCCCACAGAGTTCATATTCCCCGCCGCTGGTCATGTAACTTTCACTACCTGGACTTGCATTAGGTTTTGGTGAGTAGGTTGTTGACCATGATCCTCCGTTTGAACCTGCCAGGGCCATTATAACATCTGCCTGAAATAGATCAGACAGCACATAATGGTCAAGGCACCAATTTGGCTATGCACTGTGAGATAAATACTTGTGCCACATGTAAATAACCGAGTCGAACACCACAGGAAAAAAATAGCATAAATCCTCCAAGGATTCCTGTTACTTTTTGCAGCTTTGACTATTAGTCTCCGAGGCCTTCGCATGCAGGGGTAAGAGGAAGAAATGAATAGCGGAAAGTATTATGTGATTTACCTTAGAAAATCTACAGAAAACCAATTTTATTAATCTTCTCTGAGGCCTAGGCTGACAAATACGCAATTGGTGCCTTTATCGGAACATTAAAGCTGGTCTTTGGCACAAGATTGCTACCCAGCATCTTTATGCCAGGATTTAAATTTTAAAAAGTGAACAAAAGTAACATAAATATTGTCATTCATAAGCATATTAAAGTATTAGAAATTGTAAAAATGAGTAATAGAAACAGTTCCTACAGGGGCCACATAAAGATTTAGCAGAAAGGAAAAGCGCCCATCATCATGAAAGGAATAGGAAGTTATGTACATAATGATGGGCAGCTTTTAATATTCAAACTTGTAATGAAGATATTTCACCAGTTCAAGAAAGAAACGATGCATTTTATAGAAAAATGATCAGGACAATTATGACTCAATATGGCTATCTTAACTTCTTGAGCAGAACTACAAAAATTGAAGCTTCCGTATTGAAAGCCTAGATAAATCAAAAGCACAACGTTCTTGGAGACCACTATGAATCACTTCACTGCTATCATGATGACGATGAAAAAGTGAAAACATTAAGCACACTTTATGGTAGAAAACAGGCAACAGATTTATGGAAAAAATGCTATATGATGGACATCCACTAAAGAATGAGGAAGGCACATTAGCAAGCCCAAGCAACCAGTAAAAAGTAGCCTTTCCATACAGTTTTACCCAGTTTGAAAATTGCTGTGATTGACAGAAATAATGATAGTGGAGTGCTGTACTGAGCATATAAAAGGTGACAAAAATGGAACCACAAAGTTTAGAGAGGAAGGAAAGAGAATAACGTGATATCAATCCTCTCTTAAGCTTCACCAAGGAATAAACACACCAATTGTATTAATACACAATAAGCAACTTAAGATGAACAGAATTCAAAAGACACGACTGATAACAAAAAAAAAAAGTTGGGAAGGTTAAGAGAGATCACAACTTAAAACATGGATATGTGCTCACTTTGAAGGAAAAGGAACTACTTGAAACATAGATACTCATGTGACTCTCTGTTCACTAAGGGAAAATACTGCCAGGTAATGTATAAAAAGTAATCCTACCACTCTAAAAAGAAACCATCATCGGACTTTCTCACTTGAGTAACTGCAGTCTAGTGAACTAGGCGTCAGTTTGTAGCTCTGTTTCGTTTTCTTGCCATTGTATATGATAAATTAATTCAAAAGAGAATTCTGCTACTTTCAACATGTATTCAACCAAGTCAACTCTTAACTTGAGCCGTGAGGTGTATCTGGCCATCTGGAATCATATTCCACAAAGTGAACAAAGAAATTCTAAGAAATCCATCCCTCACATATTAAGATGACACGTTTCCAACTGTAAGGTCAAACACAATTCGTTCATTTCACATGCACAGTTCAGACAACAGAGAACCGTTTTCCAAATAACAGAGCACAATATTTATTAACATATTTGCATACCAGAACTAATAACACAACTGCAACTGCTTCCCTGGGCATAGGTTCACATTCTCAATGACAGAAGGCTACAACTCCAATTTTTATACGACTCAACCAAGATGCTATCAAACATATGCATTTTTCTCGAGGTGATTCACTAGCATAAACTGATGCAGGTTGCACATGAGCATGTAAAATAAGCTTTCCATCCAAGAAACTGTATAAACCAATGAGATTAAAAACGTTATCCTTTATTAGCAAACAAATGGAAAGCAAACCTTGTTTGGGTGGACATCATCAAAAACATGAGCTTGACCACCATAAAATATAGTCATCTGGCGGCTGGCAGATGCTAAACCCTGCCGACTGCCATAGGAACCAAAGATATGGTATCAAGTTCTTTTTAATGGGAGATAATTAGCATCAATTAAACAATTAACATTGACAAGCGAAGATAATGTACTATATTATATAATTCACCTTGAAGGATTTGAAGATTCTGGCTCTGAAATATGAATCCCAGTCTTGGGTTTGCCACCACTAGGCAGCCCTCTGGATGAATTTTTCTCAGAGATACCGCTGCCAGCATTTATAGAACTCAGAATTCCAGGGCCTTTGATTCCAGTTCTGGATCCTTCATCGGCAGCAGATTGTGAGACAATTGAAGGACCAGCATTTGTGTCTCTGAATCTGTTTGTGGGAACTTGATGCGTAAAAGGAACAAATTGACCACCACGCGGAGGATATGCACCTATCCCCATGGGAATGGATCGATCTTGTTTGGAGACGTTGGCATCAAGTCTACTGCCAGCAGAAGGTTGCAGTATGAGAGATGCAGAACTCGGCCTCATTGGCTGCATACCATAGAAAACCTCGTCATCGTTGGACCTTCTAGGCCGTTCTCTGCCACCTCCATTTTTTAGCATCTGAATCTCAACATGAAAAATTAAATGTTAACAAAAACAAACCACATGGGAAGTTCTTCTCGTTCATTAAAATGGAAGACAAACCACAAGATTAAATCTCAAAGCTACCTTCATCAAATGCAGGCTCTCAATGGAATCATGAGCCATTTGTGGAATCCCATCCCTTGATCCTGTAAAGGCAGAATCTGAATTGCTCCGCTTACTTCCTGCTAATCTGTTGCTTATCTCAGGACCAGAAATATCACTCCTTGGACCATAAAATGGAATCCCCTCAAGATGATTTCCAGCCTGCCTTTCTATTAATACCAATGATAAAGTATCAAACTTTGAAAATGATTGGTAGGATCATGAAACCAGAAAACACAAGCAATAATAAATATAAAGCAATTTCAACAACTAAAGTTCAACCTTAGCAATGTCCTTTTTATCGAGGTTGTTGATGAAAAATCTCCACAAAAGGAAAAGTAACATGTGTAAGCTACAATTACAAAAGCCCTCTTCCTCGACCAAAATGCATATTGGCCTAAATTGCAAATGACATGCTTAATTCGGTCCTTTCAACTTGCAATGCGGAATCTTTGAAAGGAAAGGAGTATATACATGAACACTTTCAATTTTGTTCTTACTTCTTTAGGAAACAACATTTGAGTAAAGAAAACCACAAAACACCACATTTGGAAAAATCCATTGGATAAAGATGTTTTAGTATACAAATCAAGGAAACACTAAAAAAGTGGCAAGAAGTTGCAAATTAAACTTTCCCTACTGAAAGATCAAGTTTAGTAATAAAATAAAAGAAAGACGAAGTGAAATCCTGCCGAAGCTAACAACCTCACTAAAACTAATCAACAAAAGAATAATCCATCTCTCTACCTGAAAATAGATAGTGTTCTCTACATCACATGAAAAATCAAGACGGACCATCAAACCTCTCTCTCTCTCTCTCTCTCACACACACACACACGCCCCGCTAGATCATGGAGGAAAAAAGGAGTAAGGAACTCCATTTCACTTGATAATAACGAGATGAGAGGGAAAATTAACTAAACAAAATAAAACATAATTAGATAAAAGAACCCACCAACAAAATAGAGAAAGAAAAAGAAATTCTTGAAGAGCTTCAACGTCAATAAGGGAAAACAAAAAATCAAAAGGACCCATTAACCTATAAGGCTCAAGAAAAAAGACAGAAGCTTTCAAGTTGTAGAGCAAGTACTGACCAGAAGCTAGATCAGAGGTAGAAGAGAGAGGTCCACGGCCACCACCAGAAGAAGCTCCAAGTGAAGCAGAAGCAGAAGGAGACCCATCTTTATTTTTTGGAGCTAAAACAACTGGTGAATCTGTAGTTCCTTTCATGCCCAAGAAATCATGAAACATTGCCTTCAAATCTTGTTTTTGTTGCTGTTGGCTTGTTGCAGTACTGTTGTTTACATAAACACTGTTATTATGGCTACTGTTGGCATTGTTGTTCTTGCTTTGTTGTGCCATTGTCAATACTACTGCCATTTCCTCTTCATATCAAGCTTCTCCTTCATGGCTTCTTCTCTCTTCAGCTTTAGAGGGAGAGGGAGTAAAAACGAAAGAGAGAACGATTTTCAAGAAAGTAAAGAGAGGGAGAGAGAAAGAGAGAAGGGGCCTCAAAGACTGAATTTTTAAGAGGGGCAGAGCATTAAAAAGCAAAAGGTTCTGTCTTTCTCTGGGAAAGGAGGATCTTGTTCAATTTTTTTATTTTTTAATTGATTAATTATTATTTTTTCTTCTCCCTGCACTAACTGTCTCTGTGTCTGAATATGTGTAGGCTTGTTGTTTTTGTTTTTAAAAAAGGTATAAAGGTAGTGTGAGAGTGTGCTTGATTGTCGTTGTTCTTGCAAAGGAAAGAGAGGGTTTTGCCGTGTTCCTTGCTGCTATTGGACCTTGTGTTTTAGGGTTTTGTGTTTTCTGGCAGGGATCCCTCTAATCTGTGATTACTGTTCCTCTCTATCCATTGCTTTTTGGGGCACGGTGGTGATTTTATTACGGTTTCACCTTCACGTCCCACGTGCATTTGTTTTATGTCTAATCACCGTGTTCTCATCATGGGAAAAACTGCAAAACCCAACCGGGGAGTTCTAATCATTCATGTAAAGACTGCTTTTTTATCTTGATATAAAGAGACGGTATGTTTGTTTCCTTGGCTGGATATGCGTTTTACCGCAATCATAGATTCTGGAGGGGGTTTTTTTTTTTTTCAGTATGCTAACAGATATTTTTAAAGTGTGATTTTTTTTATAAATATATTAAAATAATTTTTTTTATTTTTTATAAAATTATTTTTAAAATCAAGACATTAAAATAATTTAAAAAATTAATTTAAAAAAATTAATTTTAGCAAACTTCTGTTTTGGACGTATCATCAAACACGGGCTCAATTCTATTTAGTTAATAAAAATAATTGTGTGATTTTGCACGGATCCTGGTAAATTCTTTATTGGATCTTGGTTAAGAAGAAGCTAAAAATTATTTTAAAAAAAATTATAACTATAAAAATTACTATAATACCAAACATATATAAAAGTAGTCGGAAAATACATTTAATAAGAAAGGTTTAAGTCATGTGATGGGCAAATTAGACAATTAGCATACAAAATAAAAGAATATGATGAATTAGCATAGCAGCAAAATTTTTTGGTGAAATAGCATATTTTTAAATGTCATGGTTCTAAACTGTGACATCAATTAAATATCGCAGTCACAACCACGATAAAATTTTAATTGATATTATGGTTCACAATTGTGACATCAATTCAATTCCAATACTATTAAGAAGGGTAAACTAGTCAACCAGTTCATAACGGTTAGTAAAATCAAAAAATCGGTTGACATTGAAAAGATATATATTGGACTTGGTTTTTTAGTCTGCAAGTTGAACAAAGATGTATATTTCGACTTATAAAAAATATTTGGAAGAAAAAATTCATAAAATTATGGTTTTTATGTGAACCGGTCAACTGGTTTATATAATTGGTTCAATCAGCCGACCGGTTGAGCCGAAGGATTGACAGTAAGGCTACTACCCCTCCTAGTAACAAATATCCTCAATATCTAAATCTAACAAAAAAAAAATATTTATTATGAGATTTATTATTAGGTTGTTAATCTGAAATTTAATTTAGTTAATGATTTTAGGGAATTAAAAATTTTTCAATTTTAACAAAATTCTAGCAAAGTTTTTTCTGTATAAAAATTATATCTAAAATTTTATTTCACTTAAAAAAATTTGCAAAGAACCATAATAACTAAACTCAATAAATTCTCACGCTTCATAATCACAAAGTAACCCTAGGATTGCAAATAAAAAAATATATATATACATGCAAAATGAATCTCAAAACCTTAAATAATACAACATTCTAGTAATTAAAATCCCAAAATATATCAACATAACCCATCTATTTATCTACGTCTATATCGTTTACTAGATGATTCGAGCTCATCAACAGCATGACTGGATCCAGCTCTTGCCCCTGTCTGAGTGGCCTCATCCTCTGTCATGACATCATCAATGGTTAACCTCTCTCTAATTAAAGGTTTCAAGTCCAGTGCAGCAAAAATTGAATTATTGGGACATATAGGTGTATCATTTGTTTTCTTCGTTGATATTATGAAGCACATATGCGGTCTCTTAACCCTTCGGTAGCATGAAATCAACCTAATATTAATAAAATATTAATGTCAAATTAAAAGATCAATAAATAAAACTCAAAGTTTAACATATATTCATTATAAAAAAGATTTGATTATGATATTTTGAATCCGTTGGGTATGTTGCTTATATTGCATGTATTCAGTTTTAGAAACCTGATTGGGACTTGGAATAATGACTCGATATGTGATATTCATATACTAAATCAAATACTCATCATTTATAATCACAAGATACATCTTCATAAATATCTCATTTCTATATACATCATGTTGTGATACATAAGCTTTATGATGGCATAACCAGTTGTAGTCATTATTTTTACCCCGATGATTTATGATGTGCAAACATCACTCATATTGATGTTGACTAAGATATGTTGTTTTTAGTTAAATCATCGTATTATTCAATCTGGACAATATAGCTCAACCATCTCAAAAAATATCAATAGAAACATTGATGTCCATATGCTCATCCCACTAGTGCAAATAGCTGAAACAACCATCAATTTTTCATCCGAATAAGGCGTTCACATGACTTGTGGAATACAAGTTTCTTAAATATTAAACAACAATAATTCGGTGAAGTTAAGTTTTTTTTTTTAACAAATGATTCAAAAAATACATGGATAACATGTTGACTATCTAACTCGTTTCGATAAAATGTCAACACATGTGCTAAATTATTATCAAATACTTTACCAACACACCGTATAACATTAAAAATATGTCAGTTTAATTTCATTTTTAAAAGATATAATTAGACAATATAAATGCATAAAATTGCAAAATAACTTTGTAATGTCTGCATCCTAGTAGGAGCTGAAGTGTAACTCCTATAGTCTGGATAGTCATAGACGACAAACTGGGTTTTTAGATCCAACTCACATGAAGATGCTCTCATGACCATAATTGTTATTAAATAAAAACAAGTTATTGGACAAAAAAGAAAAACAAGTGTTTAGTGGGTTTTTTTAGAGAGATAAGGGTTGCGGGCATCGATTTGAAAAGAGAGAGAGAGTTGTTGCATCTGTGTGTTCTTTGATTTGAAGGCATTTAAATTTCATGACATGTCACGCTTGAGAAGTACGACAACTATCTTGTCACGTTTAAAAATAGCAGTATTTAGTAATATTAAGTTTCAAAATTGCGACAAGATGAAAGTGTACTATTTTACAAAATCTTTTTTAAATGATATTATTCTTTCAAAACTTTTATCTTACTTTAATAAATTTTTTTAAAAAATCATTATATTTGTTGTGAATGTTACATCGATCTACACATATTATGACTGATATGCTTGTGTAAGTTGAGCAATGCCTAGAAGATGGAGTGTTGTCTCAGACACGATTGTTCTCAGCACCAACCTCTAGGGAAAAAAATAGTAACGAATCACTCGGTGGTATATGCTTACTGAAACTTTGCCCCTAGGTTTCTTCTAGTCGCGAGCGAAAAACTTGTTCAATTTGGAAGTCATAGGGTCGGATCTCGTTATTTTATTTTTATTTTAAAAAAAATGCATATTTACATACGATTAGCTTTATTTATAGAGTAATATTACATAAAAAATAAAAATAAAAATAAAAATGAAAGGTTTTTCCAGTCATTTAGGTGAGGCCCGAGAGACTGGATCGAAACCCAGCCTAGATGCATGGCTGAAAACGCAATCCATGCATTGCCAATTTTTCCATGCTTTCTTGTAAATCTTCTCTCTTCTTCTTCTTCTTCTTCTTCCTTGCAATTCTCGGCACACAAAACAACACATAGTTTGTCATCCATTCATTCACAAAATACTCTCACCTTATCCTTGCTTTCTGGTTGATATCACGACCAATCGAAGCGCTGGTTTTTATAGAGCTAAAACTGATAGTTACAATCACAACGGCGAGCGAGCTACACTGGCCGTGCCACCCTACGATAACAAGCTATTCCCTTTCTTCTTCACGAGCAAGTCATGGTGAGGTATTTTTATATACATGAAGAACAGAGGAGACTTTGTTCTGCACGTTACAACAACAACAACAACAATACCGAGCAAATTCATTGAAGTGTTTGGTATTGCATTCTAAATGAGAGTTTGGTGAAATTTGAAATTTTTTTATATTTTTAAACTATTTTAATATGCTAATTTTAAAAACAACTTTTAAAAATAAACAAATATTTTAAAACATTTCATAATAAAAAAATAATTTAAAAAACAATCATTATTATCCCTAAAAACCACTTCTTTTCTAGAACTTCATCATAGAGTTACCTTAAATCTTATTCCCGACATAAAATACATGAAGGTCCCTTCAAATATACTTGAATATTAAAAAATAAAAATAAAAACATGGTGTTTCATACGAGTCTTGGGCAAGTGTATATACACGACGGGGTTTTTGAGAAGTCAAAGGCAAGTTAACATGTTAGTTAAAATACAAAGGGCTGGTGCTGTGACTTCAAAAAGGCAAGGATTAAGTTAACAATTTTTTCATTATTTTGTTCATTATCGATGTTTTTTTTAACCATATTATTAAATTAATTAATATTATTGAATCCAATAAATTCAATGATCTCAATTTCAAATTTCTTTTTATTTCTATAAAAACAATGGCTAGCCTGAATATATTTTTTTTATATTATAAAAAAATTGATCTGGCATGAACCACCTATCTAATATAATCAATTCGGTCATTTTTTTATAACATAAAATATATATGTGGGTTCAAAAACCTATATTACCATATTAAAAGATTTTTACACAACGATGGGCCTTTTTTTCCTATAAATTAAGTTAGAATGTCAAGAAATAACAGGTGAATTTAATTTCGAGAATAACAGAAGACCATGGAATTAAAGAACGAAGAATGGCGTAATAGGTGGGAAGAGGATTTGTGGGCAATAATAAAGCTTGGGTGAGGTTGTGGTGGGAGAGTAATGGCCACTATGAGAGAAGAGGAGGAGAAGAAAGGGATAAAAATGGAGGCATTGATTCTCTTCGAGCAGATTTGTTGACTGCTGCCACCATTCCCATTAATAAACTTTATCCAATCACAATTCTCGCCGTCCCTTTCCCTGTCCCAGTTGCCCACCGTGTAAGACACTCTTTGTTTTTCGAATTAAAAGTATTTTT
>Ga0325411_1008578_pt1 | contig 11050 bp, 10 predicted proteins | sample PopdelMetagenome_13_FD_206181 | JGI IMG/M metagenome (GOLD analysis project Ga0325411, IMG submission 206181) | Populus deltoides microbial communities from Bellville, Georgia, United States - Xylem-PdIQD-R4 | ecosystem: Host-associated > Plants > Phyllosphere > Stem > Wood/Secondary xylem...
GTCAAAAATCTAAAAATACTAAAAAGAAAATTACAAGTGAATATCTACTGGTATGGTCAATCACTTAACCACAATACCAAATTATTGTCACAAGGGGTATAAATGAAAATACAACGATGATCCTTCCTCCAGCTAAATATTTTGATGGTATCTTATCCATTTCTTTTAATATTTAAATTAAAATTATATTTGATAAATATATTTTAGGACATAACGTATAAATATAGAAATAACATAAATATATTTAATTAGAGAGATGAAGATAGTTTTAAAGTTAATTTTTATTTTTTAAAAAACAAAAATAAAAAAATATATATATTTTTCTCTTATATCTCTTATTTTATGTCTGAAACACCAAGAAATGTTATGGAAGAGAACAACAACAAAAAGTTTTAATGTTTCTAAATTTAGGCTCACATTTTTCTCAAAAAGTACTAAATCTTAGTAGCTGAAATCTCCGGACCACTATTAAATGTTAGTTTATTACACACATAAGTTAAAAATATAAAAAGAAAAGCAGTAGCTCTGTCTGCCTGTCTCTAGCTAGCACCTCTCTGGTTTGACGCCGGTTGGCAGCTTAAAGCCTTAAACCGCTCACCACTTCCTTTATTTATGCCCACCTGCGATTGCTATCGACACCTCCTTCTCTTCCCTTCTCTTTCTGTGTTTTCTCCATATAGAGACACCACCAAATCACAAAGACTGGGTTGTTGCATGCATTGTATTTCTAGCCCCAGCTAGCTGGAGCTCATCAAACTTTGGTTTAAACGATCTCTTGATGAAAACCAGAAAATAAAGATAAAACGATAGAGTTTAAAGCACTTTCTTTTTAGTAGGTATTTTGCTTAGCTAGTAGCTTCGTGACTATCGTCCTTTAGACATGGGATGTGGGTGTTTTTGAGCAAGTAACAGTTAAGAGGTAAATTTTCGGTTTTGGTTTTTCTTAGGGTAAAGTTGTTTTCTTTTTGTTTGTTTCCTGAGAAAAAAAATTGTTTTTTATGTGCAGTTTGTTTGAGTTTTAAAGGGATTACTATTTGTTTCGCTTTTCAAACCAGAAAGAAAAGAGAGAGAGAGAGAGAGAGAGAGAGAGAAGGAAATTAATAATGGCACCAGCTACTAACTGGCTTTCTTTTTCACTCTCTCCAATGGAAATGTTGAGGTCATCTGAATCTCAGTTCATGTCTTATGAGAGCTCCTCTTCTGCCTCTCCTCACTACTTGTTCGATAACTTCTATGCTGATGGTACGTATGACCCTTTTCCTTTTTCTTCCTTTTACATATTTGTTTATCTTTTAAAGTTCATCCATATATAGATATCATAACAAGGAAATGTTCAACTTGTGTTTGGTTGCTGGGAAAGTGCAGAGGGATAAGAGAGATTTACTCCATAACTGATTATCTCTTGTTTCTTCGTATATGCTGTGTAGTAGTCTGCTAGTTACGTTTAAGCTCACTTCTGCACTCAACAAGAATGTGCGTGAATTGATACTGTTCCTTCTTTAATTATGTAGCTTTTTTCTGCTTGGTTAAAAGCATACGATTAGAAATACGGGGAGGAAGAAGTTTTCATTTTTGTTTATTTATGAGTTAGCTCCTACTTTAGTTGTAGTTGCACCTGTAATTTTTTTTAGCAAGTCCCAGGAGGCCGTCCTTGTGTATGGTTAGAGCTTGATGAAGATTACTATTATTTACTGCGTAGGCTGGGCAAACCCCAAAGAATCACAAGTTACGACCACAACAATGGCAGAGAACTCTAATATTCTGACAAGCTTTATAGGCCCAGAAACTCAACACCAACAAGTCCCAAAACTGGAGGATTTTCTTGGAGATTCTTCATCATCTATTAATGTTCGATATTCGGATAATAGCCAGACAGAGACCCAAGACTCGTCCTTGACCCACATCTATGATCATCAGGGCTCTGCAGCGGCTTACTTCAACGAGCAACAAGATCTTAAAGCTATTGCTGGGTTCCAAGCCTTTTCGACTAACTCAGGCTCAGAGGTTGATGACTCGGCTTCAATAGCTCCCACACAGCTTGGTGGTATTGAGTCGACTGGGAACGAGTTGGGGTTCTCTAATAATGCGGCCTTGTCTCTTGGGGTGAATAATGATACTAGCAATAATCAGGGTGGCTCAACAGAGAAGCTTGCCATTGTTTCTGCTGACAACGATTGCTCTAAAAAGATAGCTGACACCTTTGGTCAGCGAACTTCTATTTACAGAGGAGTTACCAGGTAATTAACAATTGAAATTTCTGCATTAATTAATCTCCTTTCGTTCATTAATTATTTCCTTTTCCTTTTCTTTTTCTTTTTCTTTTTCTTTGAAGCATTAAGAGGCTTTTCTTTGAATCGTTAATTATTATGAAACTAGTTTTGTGAGAAATATTTTTTTGGTTTTCCTGCTGCTGCAGACATCGATGGACAGGCAGATATGAAGCGCATCTATGGGATAACAGCTGTAGGAGAGAGGGTCAGGCTAGAAAAGGGCGTCAAGGTCATCTCCCCCCCTCTATATATGTATATATGTATATGTATATATCAGTTCCTGTAAAGGGCCTGGGTTTTATACCATGAATCAGGAGTAGAAGTGAAGTGAAAAGAAACTTGGATTGCATCCATTCAGATTTCAAGGGGAGCCACACCCGTTTTCCTTAGTTTACTGGGTGTGGACCACAATCTGATAGATAGACTGAGGATTGTGTGTGTGTGTGTGTGTGTGTGTGTGTGTGTGTGTGTAATGGAAGGAAAATGTTCAAACTGTTACTTTTGTTTCTTTTTTTCAATTAAGTGATTGATTTGATCAGATGTGCCGCCATTTTGTTAATTTTTGGACTTTCTCTTTCTTCTCTCATCTGGGTCCCCTAGCCGCTGCAAGGTTAGGTTTGTTTGACACGACCCACGTCCACATAGTCACCATGCCTCAGGCGTTATACACATCAATGGATATGCCTTGCAGCTGCCTTTTTTCTTACTTTTGCTTTCTTTTCTTTTCTTTTTCTCAGCTACCTGCAGCAAGTAGCAGCTTAGTGTCTAGGTTTGACGAGACCACCAGCATTTCTCAACTTGAAATATATCTTTTCTTTTCAATGAAAATTTTGGCCACTTCTACTTTTTAGTAAAGCTGGTGTCTGGCATCACGGCCTATCCATTCATTCACAATCACACAGTGGCAGTGCCTTGGGAAAAATGTTGGATCAGGAATTTTTATTTTGGATTTCAAGTAATTAGAAATTGTAGTTCAAAGTTACCCTTTTGGGGTTTGATTCTTGGAGCGTGTTCAAATTCAGACTTGGACTTATTCTACATGAAGAAAGTATAACATACACTTGATAAACAGCTAACTACTAGTAGCTAGCTAGACCATTAATAAATTCTTAATGTAGAACAGTAACGATCCTTTTCTGCAGAGACAGTCACATGCAGAGACATGCTTCTTGCTTTATTTAATTTTTTCTTGCGTGGAGGAAGAAGCTCACGCTGAAACTTTTGACTATGCTTGGTTTCCCACGATAAAATTCTTTCCTTGAACTTTTCTCTCTCTCCTCTTGCATGAACGGTGGAATCCTGCTATGTGGCTGCCACTATACTCGAACCTTTCGATATGTTCTCTACAGTATACTTAGGTAAGCTAATTAACTCCTCTCAAATTTATTTTCATCTTCAAGCTGCTATTTTCTAGTACTCATTTATACGGTTTCAGAAATAACGGACATAGTGATTGCTGTACGTTGTTCTTTTAATTTATCAGGTGGGTATGATAAGGAAGAAAAGGCAGCTAGAGCTTATGACTTGGCAGCTCTAAAATACTGGGGTCCAACTGCAACCACCAATTGCCCTGTAATGCTTATGCTTTCTATTTATTGATTCATTCTTCTCGGCAGGAGAATATATGTAGACTGTAGGGTAAACTTGTTTAGTTATTGAAGCAAGTTGGCATATCTGTCGCTGGCAGGTTTCGAATTATACTAAAGAACTGGAGGATATGAAGTATGTGTCCAAGCAAGAATTCATTGCCTCATTGAGGAGGTATGCCAACATCTAACTCTGGTTTCTTCCTTGCTCTTTTTGATGTGCCTGCAGATTGTCAAGAAAAATCATCCTTGTTTTTGCAGGAAGAGTAGTGGTTTTTCACGGGGAGCCTCTATTTACAGGGGTGTCACAAGGTTTCAGTCTCTAATAGCAAATTCTTTTTCTTGATCTCATAATGCTAGCTTGCATCATATACAAGCCAGCGGCAGCATCTGCTTATATATCATATATGTTTTGCAGGCATCATCAACAGGGTCGTTGGCAAGCGAGGATAGGCCGTGTAGCTGGAAACAAGGATCTCTACCTTGGAACATTTGGTAAGGGTTAATTCTTCTCCTAAGTAAATTGATGGTCATCATACTCTTGTTTCAAAATTTTCAGCATGAGTTTATTGTAATTGATCATAAGCATGTGCAAGATTCTTGCTACCTACTGCTCGCACAGACAATTGATTGCATACACAATTATTGTATTATATTTAATGTAGTCTACAAAGTATCTTTGCATTTCCTCAAGGGCAGAAACATGAACTTATCTGATTTCTAAACCTAGTATGATTTTTCATTCGACTTGTCAGCTCTATGCATTCAATATGCTTTGTTAACTATGAGATTGTATGGTAGTAAAGTTTTTCCTGAATTAATATGAGTCACCTGATCTTTGAAATGGCAACAGCCACAGAAGAGGAAGCAGCTGAGGCGTATGATATAGCTGCCATAAAGTTTAGGGGTCTGAATGCAGTGACCAATTTTGAGATGAACCGATATAATGTTGAAGCCATCATGAAGAGTGCTCTTCCAGTTGGTGGAGCAGCAAAGCGCGTAAAGACCTCACTAGATGCCGAGCATAAACCAAATGTTAGCGACAACCACCAGCCCCAGCCGCGGTGCTGCAGCTATAGCACCAACAACAACATCAATTTTGCTGCTGTTGAGCCAGCTTCTACTGAAATCTCATGTGGTATTACATTTGATGCTTCCACGGCGCTTTATCATCACAACCTCGTCCGCCACCTCCAAACCACCAACAATTTCGCAGCAACTGACTCCTCCGGTTCCACCTCATCCATGGCAACTGCAATGACTACTTTGCCACAAACAGCTGAGTATTTTACATGGCCTCACCAAACTTATTGACCAAATTGCAGTTTTGACATCAGAAATTCAGTTAACATGCAGTAGCAACAAACTTTCACATTTTGGTGGAGCTTCTAGCTAGCTTGCTAGCTGAAAACTTTAGCTGACCCACCTTACCCTAATGTTTACCTTAACTTTTGGTGCTGGACTGGTAAAGGTATAGGAGGTTTTTTTTGGTTTAATATAGTAGTAGTTATGGCAGGATGCTGGATTTTGTATGCGACTCTTTTAAGTGGGTGTTAGATAAGACCTGTTTCATTAATGATGAAGGAGATCCATCTGGTTGTGGGAAGGTTTTGAATATTCTCCAACTTTACGAGCTCGCGCCGCCGCCGCCGCAGCCGCTCATTTATATTGTTTTGTTGTCGTTCTAAATGCCCGTATCATCACTTCAGGAGGTTGTCTCTTTTAACACTTGGATCTCTTTTGCAGCCCTTATAGTATATAGCCTTGTTTGTGGCCTCAGCTTGGTCATTAACTTATGGGCGGAAAACTACTGTTAGTCTAAAGTCAAATCTTCAACCTTCCATAGAATCCTTCGAGCTCTGTTATATCTAACTGACGACCGTCATTAGCTATCACTGTCAAATTGTCAATGGGACGCCAAACTTTGCAATTTATGTGTTTTTTTCACAAGGAATTTCTTTCATTCTATGTATGCTAGGGGTGAGGATGTTGCGTGATATTATTTTTTGGAAAAATATAAATATTTATTTTAAATTAAAATCAGATTTTAAAAGTTTGAATTGCATTGAATTAATAAAATTTTATTTTATTAAATTGAGTATTAATTTAATATTGGAATCTATTATTAACACTGAAAACTCCGTATAAACCCAATTAAAATAAAATATCAATAAAGTTAAGTGAATAATAATTTTAAAAAAAATACAACGGGTAATTATTGTAAACCATAACAAAATGTATTTTTTTTTCTTGTGTTGTATTACCGCTAGTTTTAATTATTTTAAATATCATTTTTTTATTTATCAAGAGTCAATTTTAAAAAAAATATATATTTGTTAACAAAAAAAAAATCAAAATGATCCAATAAAAAAGAGTTGGAGGGAAAAAAAAGATCTGAGATAATGAAAAAAGGATAAAAGAAAAACCTTGAGTTGAAAATACTTTTCATATATATCCTTGAATGTATATTGTGGGGAATGTTTTTAGGAAATTAATTGAAAAACTATATATAATTTCTTGGAGATGGTTCCACAAATTCCTTCGTAAGCCTGTTGAGTAATTTCTCATTCGGTATATTCATAGGAGAGAGTACAAAACTATTTTTATGGTTTTATATCATTTTAATATCAAAATAATTTTTTAAAAATAATAATAAAATATTATTTTAATATATTTTCAAGTAAAAAATATTTTAACTGTGCTGGTGAATGCCTTGTTTCTAATAAAAAATAGTATTTAATTATTATTATTGAAATGAAAAAAAATAAAAAAAATAAAAACTTTGATGTTATATCATCATGTATTTTATATTTTAAAGGTATAGAAATAGGTACGGGAAGTGGTTATTATTTCTAGGCCTCAATAAACTTGTGCCAAACACGAAGCATCCATTTGGGATTTAATTAGAACCCTGTACAGAGAGACAGTACGATGTGAAAATATTGATTTTTTCACCCACACATGGAAGGGCATTTAGACATTTGCCTTCGCATAGAACAGCCGAAAATCGGCGGCAGCACAAGTAACAATGGCTTAAAAGTTACTAGACCAGCATCACTCCATCACAAGTTGCATATGACGATTGAGATCTTTGAGGTAAGTAGTACAAGTATAATCTTGCAAGTCACAGCCATCCAGAAGGACTGCCCTCCCTGCATTCGTCTTCTGCTTGAACTCCACAGGTGCTCCCTCGCCCCTCAAGAGCTGCACCACCTAAACTTTCCGATGTTTGTTTCAGAAACATGTATAAATCTTGGAGGGGTCTAGTGCAGGAACTTCTCTTCTCACATGGATGTAAGTAAAGGAAGTGTAGAATAATATTTCTAGCTAATTCCTAAATTTTGTATGATTATATACATATATATAAGACTGGATATAAAGCAGATTTCATACTCTGATCATTTGTGGACGTGTATTGGGTAAGTGGTGAATGCACATCAAAGCCGTAAACATGGCATGCTTCATTTCAATGGGATCATAATCATCTCCCAGCCTGGGATCAGCTAGTTCTTTAGCATTATTTGCCTCCAACAATGGTTTTGCCTGTGCATAAAATACACATTTATACATGTTGTCAAAGCTTTCTTGAAAATATTTAACAGTACTGTGATAGAAAATATATGCAGTCAAGGCAAAATGATTAGAAATGGTTATAAAAATCTGCCAGTGCAAGGATAATTTGACATGGGGATATATATTGAAAACAAGGGACTCTGCATGAGTGGATCTTACCCACATCACAAGGCTCTGTCTACTTGAATCAACAGCACGGCGACCTGTTATGATCTCAAGTAACAGAACCCCATAAGCAAATACATCGGTCTTCTCATCAACAATCCCATGCATAAAGTATTCAGGAGCCAAGTATCTGAAATTTCATTTTCTAGTTTAAAAAGACAGAATATATGTATGTATATTAAACTTAATTTGTGAAATGGATCAGAATGCTGGCAATAAATTACTGGAGTGGCTGCAAACTCCTCACCCGAATGTGCCTTCGATAGGGAAGACAATATGGTGAATCCAGTTTTCTGGAAGCCACTTTGCCAATCCAAAATCAGAAATCTGAGGAACAAACCAAATCATTCCCTACAAGAAAAGATGGAGATGGAATTAAAATACATGCTGAATTGAAAATGCACCTGAGCTTCAAAATTTGCGTTGAGCAATATGTTCGAGGCCTTGATGTCTCTATGGATAATGCGCCTTGGGCAATCATGATGGAGATACTGAAGTCCTTCTGCTATTCCTAAAGCCACCTTAAACCTTTTCTTCCATTCTAGACAATCTGATCCACCTGAAATGCTGAATCTCTCCTTATAAGAATGCGATAATTAAAATTAGATGCTAGTAAATCCTGCAACTTGATGGTCACAAATGCACAACATTTTGTTAAGAATAGAGTTAGAGACGGCACCGTGGAGCACTGACGCGAGGCTGCCATGTGGTAAAAATTCAAGGACAAGATGCAGACCACTATCAATGCTGAAACCAAGCAATCTAGCTGCATTTGGGTGATTTATATGTGCAATAATCCCAAGCTCTGATAAGAAATCACCAACTCTGTCCTCTTCCTGCTTCTCAGTTTTCATGAGCTTCTTTACAGCGACAACCTGGCCGTCAGATAAGCATCCCTTGTACACTTTTGCATGACCTCCTTCCCCGATCAAATTCTCTGTGAATATTTGATGGATAATTAGAATCGTAAGAATTATTCAGTGATGTTGATTTCGATATCAATAAATCCCCTGCATACAGACTCCGATCCTATATGCATCAAGATTTTTACTAACATTTTTAAGTTGCTGGTAAGCTATAAATGATTCACAATCCTTGCCAGGATCTGATGAATTTTAAACCTGAAATTTAGATTTATGATCCATCAACTAGTCATTTACGCAACGTCAATGTTCATCAACGTGGATTTGGACACGTAAAAATCAGCTTAATTTGTCAATCACTACTGGATTTATTTCTTAAGTTCCCAAACTGGGATAGTCTGCAACTAATAAGAAAAGCTGTAGAAAACATCTGCGAGCTATATTCATATGTCCGTGTCCATCCAAAACTCCCTCCCTGCCTGCCTAAAAGTTTTAGGCTAAAACGCTGACTCTTATTGCCATAGTCATCGAGGATATTGTAAAGTAAGTACATGGCTGCCTTGATTTTAATGCTAGGTGAGAGGTCAAGAAGTTCGGTCCCACCATCATTTTCCTCAGTCACAGGCGGCATTGACTATTCGAGGTTCGAGGCTATCTCGTTCAAAAATTCAAACGTGTAAATCATCCTTTTGTTTTCTTTTCTTGAAAATGTATCAGCAAGTACTTATATTTTCCATCACTTTCAATTATACCATTCAATAAAGAAAATCAATGGATTGTAAGTTTTTAGGCTAAATTGTAAAATATCCCCTAAATTTGAGCGAAAAAACAAATACCCCTCCAAACTACAAAAATATCTGATTTCCCCCCAAACACTATGACTTCTTGAATAAATCCCTTCCGTTAGATTTCCGATGAGAAATCGACGGAGAAATCTGAAAAAAAAACTTTCCCAATTCCTATCCTTTCCTCAACCAACTAAGGAAAACATGTTTACTAACAGAGAAAAGAGAGGAATTGAGGTGATGTTTAAGGGCATTTCTATCAATTTCTCAATGAAATCCTGATAGAAGGGACAAGTTCAAGAAATCACATTATTTAGGGGGCAAAATCCCATTCCTGTCAAATATGATCTTAAGTCTGACTCTTAAACCTTGGCCCATGAGATAAATTCTGAGATTTATGTCTCTAAAATAAGAAAGCAACCTCCAAAAACAAGAAAAAGTTCTTTAAAGCGGCTACTGTTATGTATCAACTAGTGGAAATTGGAAGCACAATTAAGCCTGGTATCAAAGTGGTGCACTGTAGCGACAAAGAAAGCAAACAAAGAAAAGAAAAGAAAATTATGTAGGCAGGCAGATATGTATGCGTATGAGAAAAATTGAAAATACCAAAAAAGGGCTCACCAGAGCTGAAATTATCGGTAGCAGCCTCAAGCTCTAGATAATCAAAATTCCTCCATGAAGGTTTAGGCGCCATAATGCCCTCACAATCAATAAAGACATCAGCAGAATGTTGGATTCTAGCCAATTTCCTTCTCAAATTCTTCCTGGCAATAGTTTCGTACGTTGAAATCAATGGAATCACTGAAAACCTCCTCGCTGATTTCTTCTTAAATGAATCAAGTATTTGTTTCCATTGAATACCATTGCTCTCTCGTAAGATCCCCGTTCTTTCAGGGACTAATTTCTCCGTTGAACCTGAGCTGCAACTGCTGCTGCTGCTGTGATCAGAGTCCGTACCTGAAATAGGAATCTCCAATACACATCTTGGTGAAGGGTCTTCAAGGATGGGGGGCTCTGTCTTCTTGGTTATGTCATCATTTGTTTCCATTTCTGGGCTTTCTTCGGTTTCACTCCCTGGCTCATTATATGCAACAACATGAAACGACAACTTTCAGAAGAGGAACCCTGTCTTTGTAACTAATAAGAAACAGAAGGAAATGGAAAAGCCAACATACAAGAACATTAAATTTTAAAAAGAAAACAAAAACCTTTGACCCCTTTTGTTTGGTTCCTGTGAAAACAGACGGGGAAGAAGAAAAGAAAGGCAGGGAGGGAGAGATAGAGAATAAAAGCTTGCTTTTGGGTAAGGAAAGGCAAAAGCCCGAACCGAATAAAGCTATCATCATTCGTTTCTCACCTTCATTGTCTCCACAACCAAAGAAACAGAATTACAAAAAGAGAAATTCCCAGGAAAATGAGAAGAGCTCACCTTCCAAAGCCATGAAGCACTATGATTTCTGATTTCTAGCCTCAACTGAAAAGAACCAAAAGAAAAGGGTCCTTCAATCAATTCCTAGCTGTAAATTACCCAGAAATGAGAAACTTCAGAATCCAAGAAACTTGGCTACATGTTTCGGTTATTGAAAGAAAGACAGGCAAGATGCAGAGAGACAAATGGCTTTGAAAGAATAATGGTATATCTTTAAGAGTTGGTTATTCCTGGGGAGGAGAGAAGGTAGACAGCCCCGAGCTTCAAGGTGATTGGAATATATGTAATCCTATATTTATACCACTTACTGTCGGGTTAATCTCTTTCTATTTCAATTTTCATTTTTGGGATCAAACTTCATTTCTATCCCTGTAGATTC
>Ga0325411_1008581_pt1 | contig 11049 bp, 4 predicted proteins | sample PopdelMetagenome_13_FD_206181 | JGI IMG/M metagenome (GOLD analysis project Ga0325411, IMG submission 206181) | Populus deltoides microbial communities from Bellville, Georgia, United States - Xylem-PdIQD-R4 | ecosystem: Host-associated > Plants > Phyllosphere > Stem > Wood/Secondary xylem...
CCGTAGGCTAAAAACACAAAATTTATTCTCCCAACGACATGTTTCTTTCACTTTTATAGATCGTGAAGATGATAAAGTAGTTGATTATGTATCTTTCAATCAGAACATGTAGCTCACTTCCGATCATGTGTTGATCCTCGAATGTTAATGATAATTTGAGAATTTTCGCTATTGTTTGGAAATTTTTTCATTTAAAATATATTAAAATAATATTTTTTAATTTATTTTCACCGCAAACATGTCGAAAGAATATAAAATGATAATAATAAAATTAATTTAAAAAAATTAAAAACTTTCAAAAACAATTTCTGAACGCTATCCTGTAGGACCCTATTGATGTTTGGCCTGTCTGTAGAATACCATCGAAGGGGACCGGTGGTCGATGAAGAAAAAAATTATGCTATCGGGAGGCTATATTGTTTGGAATATCCTAGAGTGGTTGTTAACAAGAGTTAGCCGCCTGTCGAGCTCGCCCCAAAATCCAAATGAGTAGGACTTGTAGTTTATAGTTCGGTCCTTTACCTCGATTAGCTGTCATTATGTAATAGATGTTGTTAGGCAGCAATAATGGTTTTTTTAAAAGTATTTTTTATTTAAAAATATATTAAAATCATATATATTTTAAAATTTATTTTTAATATTCACACTTTAAAAGAATATTAAAAAAACATAAAAATTTTTAAAAACAAGAGTTTTTTAGGACATCTCCGAGGGACATGCTAAATGAAAAGCTAAAAAAAAAAAAAAAAGTTGGGTGGAGGGAGGGCCTGTTTTGATTTGCAGAGAAAGAAAGAGAAAAAGAAGAAGAAAAATGAGGGGAGAATGGGGACGTGGCCATAAGACTTTTCTAGGTTTACCAATAGGACTACTAGTAATTTCATTGACTATTGCGGAAGCGTTATTTTGGTCACGGATCCATTGACAATTTATTTTTTCAATTATTTAATTATATTGACAATTCTGTTGGTATTATAATTATAATTAGAAAAATCCAATTAAAATATTTCGTCGTAAAATACAATTAAAATATTTTGCGTTGGCACTTCTACTAGTATGAGACAATTTTTTGACAGCGTAGCATCATTTAACGCGTGATTAATGCCTAAACTCGCTACAGGGTCATTTTCGCCAAATGCAGCAGGAATCATTTATAGTTTGGGAATCTCCTACTGCAGGCTTGCAGGCAGCAGCTCCTACAAGCTGACAGCATAGCGTTTCTTTCTTGCGTTCGAGTGATATGATCTTGCAGTATCGAAGTGGGATGTATCGATAACTTCGTATAGGCGTAAGGTTCTAAATTGATAAAATATGGATATGTTAATTTATTCGTTGTTACTTCAATGTTCTGTCAACGTTATTGTTAACAAATTAACATTGACTTTTGCCACTGCCACTGCAGTAGATCTGCCATTGATGCTGCTACAGTATGCCTGCCGCCTGCATCCTTGATCGTCGCCATTATATGGACACAAACACCAGAAACCCCTTTCACTGCTTCCTTTCCCAAGAATTCTTCGTCTTTTTTGACGAGTTCTCTCCTCATATTCCCAATAAAACTAGAAATTCTATCCGTGTGAGTGTTTTTCGTTTCCTTTTTCGTGCACCAACTAGCATTATACGCGGAGGAGCATGCTAAGACTGCAATCCAAGAGGTCAATTGCCTTAGTTTATGTCCACGCGCAGAGTAATTCGATCAGTTTTAGGTAATTTTGGCTTCCCACGGTCAATCAAATTCCAGAATTGTTCTATCATCGCATGAAGCGAATTAAGAATTCTGACGAAAAGGCCAAAACGGGCATGTGAGAGAGGATTCCTTTCTCGTTGTCAATCCAGCTGTGAAAAAGAAGAGCTAGCGGGCCTTCAGCACCATGATCGATATAATTTGTTTTTATATATAACCCCGTTAAAAAGCCTTCTTTGACATGTTTTAGATAAAACCCCGACGGGGTAGACGTAACAAAAAAAATCATTTTTTGAGAAATTTTAACTCTAAGACTATCATTTAAATAGTAATTTTTTTTGAAGGTATTTTTTATTTAAAAATATATTAAAACAATATTTTTATTTTTTAAAAATATCATTATATTAAAAAGATTCAAAAATATAAATTAAAATTAATTTAAAACAAAATAAATTTAATTTTTAAAAAACATATTTGACACGAAATTCCAAGCGCCCTCTTAACCGGGTGGAATGGAGGGCCCCACTGGAGAAAAGGACGCAGGGAGAAGTTGACCTAAAAGTCTGCCGCTTCGTCTTCTTCGTACCCAGTTCAGGTCTTTCATCTCTTGCTCCTCCCATTTTACATAATGCGTGGCACAACTCACGCTGACCAAATCTGTGTTGTCAGTTTCCTTTTATACCCTTAGTTGGAGGGCACCTCATTTTTTTCTTTGTTTTTTTTTTTTTTTAAAAACTACCCCTTTCTTCTTCTTTTTTAACGGCCCCTCTAATATATTATTCCCGTTTGTTTTGGTTTTCTTTTTTGATTTTTTAATTAAACTAATTGGCACTGGAAGATTATTTGAAGAAATGGTGGTCAGTCCTAGGAAACAAACAGGGTCAAGGAAGACTTGAGGATGAATCACGCAATGATAACGATGTCAAGCCTTTTCTTCCACTCCTTTGAAAAAACGGGTCAAGGAAAAAATGCTTTCCTTTTCCTATCTCTAAACTAAACATACTGTAACAAAAAATGTCGAGGAAGAAGACTCAAAAGCACCATGGATGACAATAACAAATCTACAGTTTTTTTTTTAAAAAAAATTTACCCTGTTTATTTTTAATTGATTTGAGACCAGACTTTGTAGTTTGACTCTATTCTTTTGGCATTGGATTCTTGGAATGTCAGAATAAAAATTGGTGCCTGGTTTGGGAAAAAACAACATCAATTTTATTTATTTAAAATAATATGAGCTTCATACTTGTCAGTTTAGGGATTTATTTTTGTTAAAGAATAATATATATCATACATTGAGATCTTACCCAACAACTTAAGCTATTGGGTTAAAATAATTTTTTTATATAATATCAGAGTCTTGATAATCATGTGGTCATGAGTTCGAATCTCATTATCTCTATTTATTTGATAAAAATTAAGCACAAGGTAATGTAGATCTGTACAAGTTTCAAGTATAAGCTATTGAGTTGAGATAATTCTCTGATAACTTTAAAACAAAAAAAAAAAAGGAAAGAATTGGGAAAAGTTGTTGGTGCATGTTATGTGTTGGAGAGGCCGCCGCACATGAGTGGCGTGTGCAACAATCTTCAACGTCCAATGACCTCCTTCCTTGGTGCCATCCTACTTGCCTCGCTGTGTTCACCTTCCTTGTGCGGCACGTGTTGACAGGGGTCTTCTAGTTTGGCCTTCTAGTTTGGCCCGACGAACCATTCTTCTTTTCATTTCTTTTCTCTCTCGTCGCCTCAATTTCCACGCTTATCACTCTCCAAAATACCTAAGTGGGTTGCATAACCCTTTTCTAGTGTCACTTCTCGTCCTCATTCTTTTGATTGTTACTTTTACTAAATGTTTATTTTTTTTTTCAATCTCGTCCTTTAATATTTAATTTGTTGGGAATTGAGCTTCATAATTCTTTTTATTTGCCTTTTATAGGATAATTCGGATCTCATGCTTGGGTCACAGGTTTTTTGTGTTGACCCAGGTTTGCTCAGGTATTTTTTTTTTTTTTTAATAATTGTTTTTTCTTATTTCATCGTCCAACCTTTGGTTGGTTGAGAGAATTAAGTTTTTTTTAATTTTTTTTCTATGAGATAATTATAATCTTATGACTTGAGCCGCGAGTATGAAAAGTTCTCTCAGGTTAACTTGGATTGTTTATTAAGCCCTTTTCTTTAATTATTTTTTTTTCAATTTTATTATTTAACATTGTATTGATTGTAAATTGATATTCGTCATTCTTTTGATTTTCTTTCTATGAGATTATCTTAGTCTTATAATTTAGATCTGAGGTTTGGCAAGTTAACCCTAATTGTCTCAAGTCTTTTTTTGTCCTTTTTTAATATAGAATTTTTTTTCTTTGCAGTTTCATCCTTCAACATTTGGTTGGTTGATAATTGGGCTTTGTAGTCTCTTTTAATTTGCTTTCTATAGGGTTATCATATTCTGGTGACTCATGTCATGAGTTTGAAAGATTTACATGGATTGACTCGAGCCCTTTTTTTTGCCATTTTATAAAAATAGAATCTTTTCTTATTTATTTTTGTCCTTCAATATTTAGTTGATTGGGAATGAAACTTCATAATTCCTTTTGATTTGATTTCTATAGGGTTATTCAATTCTTATGACCCATGTCGCGAATTCAATTGATTTACCCGGGTTGACTCAAGCTGTTTTTTTTAATCATTTTTATAGATTTTTTTTCAATTTCATCCTCCAACATTGAGTTATTGAAAAATTGGGGTTCATAATTTTTTTTTTAATTTGCTTTCTATAAGTTTATTACAGTCTTATGACCTTCATCGTAGATTTTGCAAGTTAACTAGGATTAGTCCGAGTCTCCAGTGTGTTGCTGTTTCAATATTTTTTTTTTTCTAAAAATAGATGTCGTCTAGTATGTTCGTATATCAGTATTTAAAAAATACATAATTTAATAAGCATCAAATTTATAATTTATAAATATTTTTTTCTCGAAAATACATTACCATTGCATTTTTTTTATATATTTAGAGAAAAAATGATCCGACCAACGATGGGGCGCAGGTCATGCCATGATCTGATCTTCATCTATACTGCAAGTTAGATGATAAATTATTTTTTCATATACCAAGCAAAATATATATATGTTATTTTCATATACGGCGATGCATGTTTTAAGAGGGAAACGGCAAAGATGATGGTTTTGTGTTTCAAAAAGTAACAATATCTCATATGACTCTAATCATTGGAGAGATCAGAAGCACGCCTTGTTTTCGGCATTTATAATATTTTGATAAAGATTTATATGTTCTCCTACTTTACCATAGGCATGATAAAGATGATGCAATTATATAAAAGAACACTCTTAAAATCAAAATTGCAAGAACTTGGAATAAATGTGGGGTCGTCCTGCTTAAAAGTACAAGCACCTCAGAGGGAAAGAACCATGTTTGATAAAGATGAGAAAAACTTGTTCAAGGGCATGAACAGATGACATTTGCCGATTGTTTTGCTTGGACTCCTAGTGCTATGTAGCCTGTAGGCATTGAAAGTGTGTACAAGGTACAGATTATCTCAAGAATTCTGCAATAACCATAGCTTTTACACCAGAAATTGCATAGACATATCAGAAACTAATTACGCATGTCGGCATTAAACAGTGTCTTGTAAGATATAGAACTAAAGAAAGGGACGACACTTACCCGGCTTGATGTTGCCCTTGATACTGTATGATGTCCAGGAAAATATGCAACCCGCAATAGTGCAATACGAGAAAAGACATGGAGGCTGAAGAACGCTGTAAATATTGCAAGGAATTCTTATTTCCTTTTCTTTTTCCTTGATAAAAAATGAAAATTAAAAAAGGGGAAAGAGGGAGGGACGGGGGCTTTTCAGTCTGTGATTTTAATCAGAATTCCTATAAAACAAGGAATCACATGCATCAGAGAAGGGAGCCTTACAGGGTAAAGACCATTCTTTTATTCGACTAAAACCCTATAGTCAATTGCATTCTTTTGGTTTCTATATAAAAAAGCATGTGATGTATATAATAACTCTGACTGATTCTTCGATAAGAACAGGATGGCAATGGCTCCTTCTTTTGCCAGGATATTTCTTTTTTTTTTTTTATTTTGCTCATTTCAAGGCGGATAGGCAGATAGATAGATAGTAGTAGTAATTTTTACTCAGAAAATGAAGCGATTTGGACCTTCTCTCCAATCACATTCAAGGATATCATATCCCACCCCATGGAAAATAACTCCACACTGCGTAGAGGTTGTTTTTGTCCTTTCATGACTGTTTCAAATCATTGATTTTATACTTCAAAGCTAAATTACAAACCCCTGCAAAGGAGAAGGGCAAGTACCAACCCTTCCCAACTAGACAAAGCCCATCATGAGATTAAAAAAAAAAAAAAAACTTTACTTCAATGATTATGAAATAAAACTGTAATAAAAAAATAATAACAGTTATTAATGCGAGGGAGTAGACAGTTTACAGGAACAGCTGGAAACTAGAAGTCTAGAACAGGACAGATTAACAGAATTTTTATCGCTTTTTGGTGCTTTGCAGATATCACCATGTTCTAGGTCCCCAGGCAAACACCAAGAAATATGCTTTTATCATGAAATGGGGTACACATGAAGTGAAATCGGAACAACTTATATATACATCTGTGTGTGTGTGTGTGGGTGGTGCTCTCCGCTTGAATAGAGCACATTACTACTGGCGCTAGCAGAGCTGCTTGCTTCAGACACAATGAGCAACAAATACTTGAATTGTAGCCGCCACAAACACTTGAAGTTGTGAACAAATCACTCACCAAACCAATAAGATAGAAGAGGAGGAAGTAGTGGAAAGTTCAAGCAATGAATTTTAGCATTGATTGACTTTAAATTCAAACAGAAATGAATTTTCAGCACAATTACTGTAACAACAAGGAAGGATGCTTCCAGTCCACTACATTACTTTAATCCCTATTTACCTAATTAAACTATCTAATCTATGACAAGGCACTTGCGGAGAATTCAAAGAAATGAACTGCAGACTGCCAGTGAATCAAAAATCCCAAAAAAAAATAAAAAAAATCTAAGAAGCATTGATCTGTCGATGAAAGGTAAAGGTAATGTGTCACCCACTTGATTGAATTGCACAAGACAGGGCATCTTAACCTCGGATCCCACAATGAGCTTCAGAGGTGTGCTTGAGCACTGTTAATGGATTATGCATCAGACACCACACTGAATTCATCATCTTCCACTGGAGCAGGCAAGTTAAGATCTATCATATTGTTCTCGAGTTTAGTTGATACTTCAGCAACAACATTAGTACTAGTTGAAGAACCTACAAGATGCGATCTTTTGTGTCCACCAAGTGCTTGCCCAGACCCAAACACTCTGAGACAATATGGGCACTCAAAAATTCTGTCATTAGCATCACCTGCAGCGGCAATATTTCTTGCTTCAGTTGCATTTAACGAGCAAATCCTCTTATGACCACTCAATGCTCTTGAAGATCGAAACAGTTTCATGCATTTCTCACATCTAAACTTCCCGCGAATCTTGTTGACTTTGATCTCCTCTGCTCCCTCCAGCATATCGACCGACTTTTCTCCATCTTTCCCACCTTGTTCTTGAACTTCTTCTTCATCATTTCTCATCCAAACGTCTCTTGACAACATCATAAGGCACCTAGCAACATCTTCTTCAGGAGAGGTATCAGAAACAGAACTCACCGGTTCCGGCTCAGCTGGTGATGATGACTCGCCCCAACTCGGATTCTTGAAGTCTACTACTTTCTTGACATCAAAATCCTGCTTCTGACTCTCTCCAAAACCACATGATTTACGGATCCTCTTGGATCGTCTTCGAGTTGGGTTTCTTGACTCGGTCTCACTCTCCCTATCTTGCACAACAACAGACCCAGTATCAACAGCAAAAGAGAACTCAGGATCTGCAAGCCTGCAACTTTTCTTGGGATTCTCTCTCAATCCATAAGCCAGAGACTTCTCTTCAACTGCTTCGTTGATCTTGATGATTTCTTGCTCTTCTTGCACTTCTTCTTCACCAGCAGAAGAAGAATACGAGGAAGAGGACGACTCATTATGATCAAGGCCGAGTTGCGGCCGAGTTGCTGCCAAGTGGGCCTTCATGTGACCGCCTAAAGCTCTGCCATTCGGAAAAGTTCTAACGCAGAGCCTGCATTTATGCCTCTCCATTGAAGCAGTTAGCAAGCGAAGATCAAAGCTTTCTTGTTTTAGCTGTCTTTCTCTCTCTAGCCTCTTTCTATAAAGCTTGCTTTGCAGAGAAGAAGGCACTAAGAGAAGAATAGAGGAACGGGGGAACTTAAAAGGAGTAGGTGACAAGCATTCCTCCACCAAAAGACACACAACCCAAAATTATGATTTGGATTTTGGAGAGTTAAAAAAAAATGAAAACAGTTGTAAATTGTAATATATATATATATATATATAGTTATTATTTAGATTTAGATGATATTTTAGAATTGCTAAAGAAACATTAAAAAAAAAAAAAGTGTGATCGTGAATGGAGAAAGAGGGACATGTAACGTGCAAACCTTGCCCATTTGGGCATTAAACTTTTCTTTTTACCACTTTATAGAAGCCCATATATATAAAATATAATGCCAGTTAGACAATTATGGTCTTCTGACTTCATTTATTTTTCTCCATATATTTTCAGGGGATATAGAGAGTGTTTCGCAATGTGGTAGTAGTTGCTTTTCAAATAACTTTTTGTGCCGAAATACATGTAAATGATATTTTTTTATTTTTTAAAAATCATTTTTGACATCAGCACATCAAAACGATCTAAAAAGTACAAACCGCACTCAATTTTAGCAAAAACAAAAAAAAATTTGAAATTCGGTCAAAAGCAGATTGAACCGCAGAGCCAAACGGGCTCATACTGCAATACTCAATCGGTACCACACCACCATCTATTTTTTTTTTTATTTCTCAATCGAGTTTAAGAGGGTGTTCGATAATGTGTTTGAATTTCACTTCTATAAAATTTTAAAATTTATTATTTAAAATTAATTTTTTAAATAATTTTAAATGATTTTGACGTGTTGATGTCAAAAATAAATTTTAAAAAATAAAAATTATTTTAATACATTTATGAGTTAAAAACACTTTATAAAACAACTTCTATCCTATAATAAATTAGATAAAATATTATTTTAATATGTATTTAAATAAAAAATATTTTAAAAAATAACCTATTTGAACTCTTGGTGAAACCATGGAGCGGATTTTGTTTGCCCCATTAATGAACTTTGGCATGCCCAATTCCGTGACTTGATTTATGATGTATGTTATTAGTTATGATCTTCTTCTTCTTCTACCCGCTTTTATGTACTCTACAGGCTCTTTGAAGATTCTCCCAAGCTTACATTTCGAAGCAACCTGATATAAGAAATAAATAAAAATGTAAAAGCATTTGTTGTCCCAATCACTCTTATTGTTGTCTTTGGTGGAGTGTAAAAGCGAGTGAATCATGAACGAAATGAGTGGACTCAGCAATTTCATCACTGTGGACCGGAGCCATCCTTTAATGCCATGTCCATGACTATTTAACAAATACGTGTCCCTATTTCCTCTTAATTATCTTCTTGTGATAATCGTCGAGATTGCAAGGCATGAAGAACAGGTTCGTTTACTGTTAGCTACGAGGCACTCGGGCAGGCCCATTGGTGATAATCCACGCGCCATCCTTCTTTTTTCTTTTTATTATTATTATTATTATTATTATTTCATCATTTGTGAGTGGATGCCCTTTTTATTTTTATCAGGAAATTAATATCTCACGGAAGAAATGACCTGAGCCTGTTGCAAGGCTATTATTTTTTTTTTAAAGGGGGGAAAATGTAGCTTAAACGTTGACGTATTGATGTGCATTGATGAGCAGTAATTTGGTTTAGAAAATCCACAAGATTCTGCTCCTTTCCGAGGTTGTGACAGTCAGCGGCTTAGCATGCCGGCTGGGGCTTTTTTATGCCCTATGCCGTCTCCTTTTTCCACGCTATTCTTCTAATCCAAGTTTGAAGCGTGCTTGTTAATATTTATATCTTTTTTAAATTTGCTTTTGAATTGAGAATATATCAAAAATATTTATTTTATTTTTAACATTGCCCCCATTAAAATCAAAAAAGATGCTTGAAAAGATATCATAAGAAAACAATTTAATAAGTACATTTTTTATATAAAAACAAGAATTCACTTTCTTATTATTTATACACTTTTAACAAGTGAAAAACATTTTTAAATTATTAAAAAAATATTTTTTTCTTAGACTATCAACTTATGATATTTATAAATCTCGTTGTTATCGTCATCATTCTACCGTTATCATGATAATATTACCTTTATTATTATTTTGAAAGTATTTCTAATTTAATTTTAAATAATATTAATTTCAGAAAATATTTTAAACTTATTATAGTGAATAGTGTATTAAAAAATTGATATTGAGTTATGCAAAACATTACTTTATGTTTGTGTAATTTGTTAAATAATTAATTGAAAATGCAGTTATTTTATTTCAAAAACAAATTCTTAAGTATTTGTGCTTTTGGATTAAAGAAAGGATACCCAACTTGATTGTTTTTTAAAAACAATGTTAATAACCCCCAAGAAGCATAACTCAATTAATCAGGTTCTAGATTTATTTTCTAGAAATTATCAATTCGAGTCTCATAAACCTCATGGTCACTTGAGACTTCCATGATTGTTAATTTAAGAACTTGTTGAATTAGTCGAGGTATACGCAAACTGACTCGGACACCCACGTTAATTAAAAAATTATTTTAAATTTTTTTTGACAAATTCTTTATTTTTAATAATAATACGGAGATTAACGAGAAAATTGATTGTGCTTTTAAAAGCTCGACAACACTAAAAATATAATAAAACAAAAGGAATCAGGCACAATGTAATTTGTATACGAACGCAAATAACAGTCAATTAGACCAAAAGAAAGAGTCATAAACCCACCAGCGCCAGCCGATGGTGTTTGCCACGAATGACAAACACTACGCCATCATCTCCGGTCTCTAATGGCAACTTTATGTTCAGTTGACGCTCTCATTTTTTTTGTTCTTTGCTGTGATCGAGACACGAAAATGAAGGCTATACCATCCCACACCCCACCCCCCCCCCCCTCTCTTATTATTTATTTTATTGGTTAATTTCAAATAAAAAATAGATAAAACTAGAAAATAAATTTTAAATAAATATCTTTTATTAAAAAAAAAACTTGGTAAAGAAATAACACCAGTTATTTACTGAGAGCAGCTTTATAAAATGTCCATTAGGTAATAAATAAATGCATAGACATTGTTGAGTGCTTGAAGGCAGCGGTGTTCTTCCACGT
>Ga0325411_1008582_pt1 | contig 11049 bp, 7 predicted proteins | sample PopdelMetagenome_13_FD_206181 | JGI IMG/M metagenome (GOLD analysis project Ga0325411, IMG submission 206181) | Populus deltoides microbial communities from Bellville, Georgia, United States - Xylem-PdIQD-R4 | ecosystem: Host-associated > Plants > Phyllosphere > Stem > Wood/Secondary xylem...
TCATGCATGTAATTCTTTCACCACATGCGCTTGCCAACAAGAATGTAACAGGTTGCAAGAGATTCTATAGAAAAGACAAAGAAGTCATTCTTTATATTTGCCACCATGCACAGAAGGAAAAAAAAAAAAGATCTAGAAATTGTGCCACAGCCTGTGCTTTGCCTAAAATGTACCTTACAAAATTTAAATATATATATAATACCACAACAGAAAGCTAAACTGGAACATCCTGCCAATCAAAGAGCTATTCAAGTATCAGTTTGTCTGGACAGTCAAATAGCTAGTGCAAAGATTAATTGAAGAAGTGCCATTAAGGAGCATAGCTTCGGCGACCATGTGCTAAACACTAAAATACAAACTGCAACAAGAGGTGGCCATGTGTTCAACATATGGAAATAGCACGCCATGCACAAACTGCTAAGGTAAAGAAATGGAATGAATTACATGTGTTAAACAACGGAAATAAAAACAAGGACCAACTATGTTTTTCTAATATATTAGTACTGCTGCATACCACAAAAAAGGCATCTCTTGAATGAAGGTAGGGCCACCAGACAATAGCAAATGTTCCTAAGACAGCCAAGCCCAATTTTAAAACCTCTAGCGGGGGATTCTTATGCCTTAGGCAGCTACCAAACAGATGGCTGAAAAACGCTGGTGCATAATATGCACTCATCTGGAAGAAAACACAGAAAAAAGTCAAAAACATCACCTTAGAATTTATAATTAACATCAACCTTATAACAAGTCTTGATAAGTAAAAATAACAATAGGAGTTTTTATTTAATTTGTTCGGCAAGGATATATAAGGTATTCATTATTTGTACTTCTTGTTTTTCATTGTGCAGAAATTGTCTGTTTCTCTCCTCAATATGGCTTGTATGCACACAACAAGCAGAAAGTGCAATTCAGTGGAGGAAAACAATGGTTAATGGACAGATCCACTATAAACATACAATACTGCTCTGTAAATATGCATGCATGGAAAATATAAGTATTTTCAAGGTCCCATCAGTCTCTACATCAAAACAGAGAAAAACAAACAATATTTTTTCTGCTCCGTGTTTCTCACTTTTTTGCAGAGGTGTTACAAACTATTAGTAAATATTACTGGTATTTTAATATATTTTCATCTAGTTTATGGAAAAAGAATGTCATGTGGTTATTTCTTCATAAAAAATGGACAGTCCATATCCCGGATTGAGAAGCATGAAAACAATAAATCTTTATAAACATACAAAAAATTAGAAAGGGAAAGGAAACATATATGAAATGATAAGAGTCAACATGACTTTCAGTTCAATGAAAAGTTGGTGTGCATAATTGGAGAGATTGTCAGATAGACTTAGTCTACCAAATCACCCATAGACTAGGCCAACAGTGATGTGACAATGTCTAAAAAATGGAACTTATGTGGTGACGTTTGAATTCACCCGTGTGTGCTTAATCTATGAGTAAGTTCATAGACTAAGGCACCGTTTGGTAGTGCAGGGCACCACACTTCCAAGCAGGCACTAAGTCTACCTAACAGCTTTTCACATGATTAACAAAAGACTGATAATAATAGGGCTGGCACCAGAAGTCTGGCAATTTCTGTAACGAAATTCTCCAGTGTATTCAAGCAAGTTGCACATCATAAACAACAGGAGTAGTTAGCGATCTACCTTTAAGGTACAAAATGCAATAAACAGAAAGGCAGTCAGTGTCAATGATGACATGAACTCAAATATGAGATATTCAAAATGGCATCAGGATGGTTGATCGGTCTATTATAAAAAATTGATATTGTATACTTATTTACTCTATATTCCCAACATGGGCAGTTCACACATTTACATATTCCAAAGCGAAAAAAAGATTAATGAAGTCCAGATAGACAACTGGAGTCAAAAGATATCCATTCATTGTCTTATGTCACTCTGCTTCTTGGCGATCCAGCAGTAAGGATATCTGAATCAGGTCTTTTATATATATTGATCAGAATATACAGACACTGGCTAAACCCCCTCCAATCAAAGTTACAGAGCATCAATACATTATGAGTACAAAACTAGATGTGACTTCATTATAAAAATAACAAACCTTCATACAACTGGTCACACCAGCAACTTCTACAATTGTCCAATAGATATAACAATTAGCAACCCTCTCAATCATGTAATCACACTGTTTGGTAAGCAGTAACCACTATTCTCATAATTAGATTATAAATTTGCGTTCAAACTCTGAACCAGGAAATAAGACTTCACTGAGCATCCACTCACTAGTCATTACACATTCCTAATAAGAGTCCCCTATCGAACCTGGTCACACTTAAGCAGTCATGCTAGAGTAGTCATCATTGCTAGGTCATTATTCTTCCAGCCTTTAATCAATTTGGTCAGACAATGGCAATGCGAAATATTCACTGTGTATGAAACATGATAAGGGAATTACTTCTCCAAAAAAGTGCAAGGTCCTTATAGCTATGGATGGAAAACTTTATGCGACTTAGTGCCGAGTCCAGACTATTGAGTCATTGACATAATATTGTATGCCAATTAACTTGTACAGTAAATTTATGATATAGTTGCCAGCACTCCCTCAAAAGAGCTCCTTCAGCTAATTTCCTGCTAAAACCGATAAACTTGTATGTTGCAGTCAGTTTATTCAACAAAGATACACATACACTCTCTGAAGAGCTCCTTTGAGCACATTTCTGGCTAAACACGTTATCACAGCTCTCGACCAGCCTAATTTGACTTGATAAGGTTAGCTGCCCTTTTTATTCTTGAAGGAAAATGTGTGTGTATACAAATTCCTAAGCTAACTAACAAATGGCACCATTTCCAATTAACTTAGTTGTTGAGCACACTTGAACATATGATATAATGAACACGTATCACCTGTCTCCAAACTAGTCAAGTACTAACAGAAGGCCCTTTTAAATTAATAAACAAGTCATATAATGCTGAAAAAAGGGACATGCACCTGTTTATGGTTAAGAGAGAGACAGAACAGAACACAAGCTAAAAGATCTTTCTGCGAGAGCACAGCAGCAACAGCACCTAATGTAAGGCCCAAACTGATGCAATTATACTGAAAGTAAACCATATAAAATATAAGGACAATCACATACTTCACAATTCAACACAATCATAAACAAAAGACAAGCAAACGCAAATTGTTTTCAAACCTGAAAGTGGCCATGATCAGTTAAGATCAAGCAAGGATTGATTAAAATAACAGCAATATGCCATGCTACATCACTCTTATTTCCACCGGACCGGTTACCCCCGTAATACACAAGAACAAAATACAGAACAGCAGGGAAGAATATCAATAAATCAGATGATAAAACTGTCCACCTCATTAGCAACTTCCTGCAAACAAAACACAAAACACTCAAAACCCAATACAGGTAGAAACTCAACAAAACATAAAAAGAGCACAAATTGATAAATGGGTTACGATCCTTACCCAAAATGTGTCTCATAACCACGAGAAGTAAACAACGAGACTGAATTTGGATCAAAATGCTTGAGAAAAAGACCATGAAAGTAACTCTGGTAAGCGGTTAATGGAGGGTAATCAAGACCCCAATAACTTAAATCATTGTTGGTAGTGTTAAAGTACCAATCTTTAATTGGTAAATTAGTTGTAATCTCCATCCAATGACGTTGAGCTTCAAAGTCACCAAATTTTGGTGGAGTGCCTGCACCTGAATATGAATGGAGAGAAACTGCAACTCTGAGGAGGAGACTGAAGATACTGATTAAAAGAAATAAACCCATTGTTCCTTTTTGAAAAAACAAGCAGGAGATGTCATCAAGATCGTTGCTTTCAGTTTCTGATATGGGTTTTTTAATCTTCTTTCTCTGTTTCTTTTCCATTTTCTTGGGATGGAAATCAGGCGATGTGTTTGGGGGTTGCTAATGAGTTCTGGTGAGTGAAATTCTGGACTTGTCGACAATGGGTTTCAGTGGATCAGTGGTCATGATGGGTAAGGAGCAGAGGGGGTCGGACTTTGGAGGCTGGAGGAATTATGGCTGATGGTGCTCAGGGTACGAGAAGGTGGAAACAACAATATTTTTTCCTTTTCTGTTCAAGGCTGTTTGATGGATTGGTTTTGTTTTTGTAGCTAATGACCAAAAAAAAAAAAAAGGGGGTTTATATAGACTCAGTTTACCATATTCACCGCTAAGTATAATTAGTATTTTGCTCTACTAAAAAAAATCAAAGCTCTTTGGTGTTAGGGTTATTATCTTATTGATAAATGATAGAATTATCTTTTTCATTTTCAGATGCGCATTAAAAATAAAGATGATTATTTTCGGTTTAATTTGATTTTTATTAAAAAAATAATCAAATTAAAATTTAAAAAAAACAGAAACCGAACTAAAACGAGTTTAAACTGACCGGTTTCGGTTCGGTTCGATTTTTTAGAACAAAAACTGGTTCAAACCAGTTTGGATCAGTTTTTTCGGTTTGACTCTATTTTTTCTAGTTTGGCTCGGCTTTTTTGGTTTGGCTCGGTTTTTTTCTAATTTTTTTCGGTTTGGATTTGGTTTGGTTTAGTTTTTTTGATTTTAGACTTATAAAACCAAAACTAAATACAGTACAATTTTTTCAGTTATTTTTTTAATTTTATCAATTTTCAGTTTTTTTTCTCACGTGTAATTAAAATTATTAATTTATCTTAAAAAGATAATTTGTAATTCTAGCATCTAACAGCTTTTTATTATTTTCATTTATTTACACACATCACTCAACTGCATCAAAATTTGTAATGCATGCAGCTAGAGATTTTTTTTTTATCTTTTTACACGTTTTTTTTTTCTAGCTAGTTGAGGGTAATTTAACCATTTATAAATATTATTAAAATAGAAACAATTATCAGTGTATGCAACACATGTCCAATTTATAGGAAGCGCTCATGGCCTTCTAACGGTGTATGCAGTTAAAATTGTCAAGGTATCTTCTTCCTGATAAGACAATTTATTTATTATTATTTTCTCTTTCCTTACCTTAAAAAACACACTTGTTGTTCAAGATTTTAGAGTTTCCCTTATAGTTATTAATGTTTTACTCTATTTCTTATTATTTTAATTTTTAATTTTTCGTTTTGGTTTTTTAAAAAAATTTATTTATTTTTAATTTTATCATTCAATTCTAATTTTTGATATTTTATTTTTTAAATTTGCTCCTTATTCTTTTAATTTCTAATTTTTATCCTCGTTATTTTAATTGCTATTTTTTTGTTTTGTATCCTTTTGTATTTTATTTTTTCCGATTTTATCCTTTTAGGAATTGGGCTTCACAAATTTTTCATGTATAGTGCTTTCAATATAATGACCTGAGTCACGAATTTAAACAATTATCGCGTGTTAACATCTTTTTTTTACTTATTTTATTTTTTAATTTAGTCATTCGACATTGGTTTTTTATATATATAAAAAATGGGCCTTAGGATTCTCTTTGATTTATTTTATATCAAGTTATCTTAATCTCGTGACATAGATCGTAGGTTTGACTAGTTAACTCAATTTTTATTACCTAAGTTACATGTTTGTTATGCTAACTCGGGTTGAATTGGACTGATTGTTTTTCCTTTTTTATCCAATTTTATCCTTCAATATTTAACTGGCTAAAAAATAAATTGCATTGTTTTTTTCATTCTGGAAAAAAGTTCTTTTCCCAAATTATTTTGATTATTTTTTTAATTTTGATCTATTTGCTATCACTGCTAATTTTTTTCATCTAATTAAAATGAAATCAACTTATTTGATCCAGCTGGGTCAATAACCTGAGTTGTGAATTTTCTTTCTTTCTTTAAAATGCGTTTATAGCACCTAAACATTATTTTTTATAAAATAAAAATAATATGGTCTAACAATGTAGCATAGCCCATGTCTAGTTTTATTAACTAAACAACTAAAAGAATTTGAGTTTGTTATGATGTTTCAACTCTTCATATAGACAATAAACCATATTTTTTTCATTTTTATCTTTTTATTTTTTTTAATTTCATCTTGATATTTTTTATTTTTTTGTAACCTAATTTCATGAGACAAAGTTTTGAATTGTACTAAAAAGATACAATTAAAAGAGAGAACCACAATATAAAACACACATAAAATTCATAGCTAATCTCAAAGTTTTTATATTTTTTATTTTGGTCAAAAAGTTTATTTTTGTTTATTTTTTAGTCATTGAATTTAAGAAAGGAGAAAGAAACTCGTTAAAAAACAGAGAAAGAGATAGGAAATCATTGATTAGCTACATTTCAACTGCAAAAAAGAAGAAAAATCTTTGTATTAATGAGTTCCTTCTCTCAAAATAAATTTAATTGATGTGATTTTTTCCTCTAAAGATGATATGAAAAGTAGATCAAGATTTGTTTGGTTTATTTTATTTTGGTGGTTTTTATTTTTTTAAGTGATTTTAAGGTGTTTTATGGTTGTTATGTGTTTTGTTTAAGATTTATATAGTGTGTTTGGAGGTGTTTTTAGGGAAAACCAATAAAAATTGGGTTTTTGAATTCTAAAAACATGGAATATTATTTGTTGTTTATCGGAAAAGACTAGGAAGCGACATGTTACCTACCCTAAAAAAATACTGGAGTGGATGATCTTTTATATATATATAACAGTGGCCTTGGTTTCTACGCCCAGACACGAACTTGTTTTTAAAGTCAGACATGTTGAGTTACCTCATCAACGCATGGTTTATTTTTTATTATTTTATGAAAAAATTATTTATTAACACTATCTCTCTATTTTTTTTAATTTTTTGTTCACCTTTAAAAATATTCTGTGTTTTTATAATTTTTTAAGTAGATTATTCTAATTTATCATTTAAGTTTTTTTATTTTTTATTTGATATAAATAAATTATATTTTAATGATTTTTTATTAAAAAAATCAATTGTTTTTGATGAGAAAAAATAACCTCTACAAAATTCATAAATTAAAAAAAATCATGTTAAATACTTATATACTCATATGTCTTTTTTTAGAAGAAAGATTAACTTTATATTTAATATTTTAAGTAGCATTAGCAACTTTCCCTTACTTTATTTGTTCATTAATTTTTTTATTTAAATATAAATTAATATCATTTCTCTCTATTTATTTTTAATTTTTAGGTCATCTTTTTTAAATATTAGTTATTTTTTAATTATTTTTAATTTTATAATATTTCAAAGAGATTATTATAAATTATCTTTATTTTTTTATTTGATATAAAAAGAATTTATTTTGCATGATGTATTTATAAAACTAAAAATCATTTTTTCATATAAGAAAAGGTAACCTCGGAAATTAAAAAAATATATACATAAATGAAAAGAAAATTTAGGGTTAAGTATTTTCATCATCAACTGTCTTTATTTTAGGGGAAAATATTAGCTTATCATTTAAGTTTTTAATTAGTACTACAACTCTTTCATAATTTATTATCCAATCATATATATTTTTAAATTTATTTCATTAAATCTAAATAGCTTCTTTGTACAGCTCAGATAAAATAAATCATGCTACAATAGAATATATCCGTAACATTAATATATATTTCTATTATGTTAAAAATTAATTTGAAATTATAGTCATGGTGTAATGTGAGTAATAAAATAAGTACAACTAAAAGATCTAATATTTTTCATCGAGTGCTTCATTGTTCATGTGAACAATGAAGCTCCTCCCCTTCCATTCTCATTTTTTTTTTTTTACTATTAGATTTCATTTTTATTTTTTTATTTAATCTTTTCATTATTTAATTTCATTAGATAAAATTTTAAATTGTGATAGAAAGACAACATTTAAAGTGAGAAGACCACAATATAAAACACGAAGAAAAATACCTAATAAATCTCAAAAATTTTAGAATTTTCATTTCGATCTATAAATTTATTTAGTTCATTTTTAGTTACTGAATTTAAGAAATGAGAGAGAAATTCTAGAATAACAATAAAAATATCATAATGCCATTATTGACTTCCAAAAAATAGGATCTTTATGTTAAGAATAATCTTAAAGCTAATGAAGATAGTTTTTTCTTCTAAACACGGTGTGAAAAGTATATTAGTTTTGATTTTTTTTTTAATTTAACTAGTCTTTCATTTTTTAGCGATTTTGGAGAAGTGGTTTATAGATTTTTTTATGGTGTTATTGGATGAAAATAGATTGAAAAATAAAATTTTAAATTAAATCCTTTAATTTTTCAGTCACTATAGTAGTGACCAAATTCTGAGTATCAACCCATATGACAATAGGTTGCCTGCCACCTGCTTTAGAAAAAACCAGGAGAGGACGACGCCTTAGCTTTTCTTGAAGGCCTAGGTTTGCACACTTTATTTTATTTTTATTTTTATTTCATGATTTTTTTTTTAAATTTATTATTTAACATTAAATTTTTATATATTTTTTTTAATTTTATATTTCAATATTTGGTTAATTTTGAATTGATCTTCATAATTTGTTTTGAAATTCTTTCTATAAGATCACTACAATCTTTAACAAACATCCTAATATTTGATTAATATTTAATTTTACGAGCGTCTAATTTTTTATTATATAATTAAATAAAATAGTTTTATAAAAAAAATAGAGCTATTAAACATAGTAGAGTCAATGATTGAAATCATGTGTTTGACGAGTTAATTTCAGTTGATTGAAAATTGTATTTTATAATCTATTTTGGTTTACTTTCTATATAGGGTTATTGCAGTCTGAAATAAACACACAATATTGAGTTAATGCTTGATTTTGCAAGTTTTCATTTTGTTATAGTATGATTAAGTAAAAATTAGTTTTAAAAAATTAAAGCTACTAAATCTAGTGAAACTTCTGACCCATATCATGTGTTTGGCAGGTTAAGCCGCGAAACCCAGGCCAATCCAATATATTATCATTTCAATATAAAAAAAATATCAACTTGAATCCTTTTAAAGCCAAATTATGTTGTTACTAGTTGTTTGGACTTTTAGATCATGTCAGGACAACTTTCACACTGTTTAATTTAAAATCTCGGCCAGATAAAGAATATGATAGAGAGGTTTCAAGATTAACATGTTAGGATAAGTTTAATAATAATGCCAAAAAGTTTCATGTGACCTAATTTTTTATACATATTTATTTTTTTTGCTTGCCATTTCAATAAAAAAAAAATATCAACTTAAATAATTTTTAAAATCAAACTATATTTTTATCAGTTTTTTGAATTTTTAGGTTATATTGAAATAATTTCTATATTGTTTAATTTAAAATCTTGGCTAGACAAAGAATAGGATTGAGAAGTTTCAAAGTTATTTTTAATGATAATATCAAAAAAAATTTATGTGACTTAAATGTTATTTTGCCCAACCTGCAGTGTTTAGCGAAAAGTTCTTTAGTTCTTTTCAAATAAAAGTTTTTAAGCATTAATATTCTTAAGTTTTTTTTTGTTAATTTCTTTTTTATAATAAAATTATGGTATTTTCTTTTCATAAATTGTGCTAATTATTTTTTAAAATTATATTATTTTTACCGTTGCTTTGTTTTAGTATCTAACTATATCATATTTTTAACGCAATTAGATTTCACCATAACTATATTCTTAATTGTTACCGATAAAAATTATAAGAATAAAAAAATCTAACTACAAATAAAGTTAAATATCACATTCAGAAAGTTTTAAGAAAAAGTAAAACACAATGTATCAGAAAGAAAAAGAAATTATATGTCTAAAATTCCAAATTAAAAAAATCTTACCTCATCTTTTCTAATAAACTATGTGACCTGTACTCGACTGTGGGTAATATATTTTTATCTCTTATAAAAAAAAATTATATATAGTGTTTTTCTCTATGCATATTTATAGCTAATTTTTTTAAGTGCAAATAAAAAGATTTATGCATGTAAAAAAATAAATTAAGAATTATATATGCTAATAAATTAAAAAATAATTAAAAATAAAACTGAAAAAATCAATATACATGTATAGATCAAGATATTTAATTTCACAAGACGAGATATTTATCGATTGTGTTTACCAAATTTTATTAATTAAAATAATTTTTTTATTTAATCAAACGATAATAAAAACAGACACATATATTAAATTGCTTAAATAAAAAAAAACAAATACTATGCAAGGTTGCACATATTAAAAATATTATCTAAAAATAAGTATTTTTTTTATTTTAAAAAATAAATTTCATCTATACAAAAATAAATACTATGCAAGGTTGCACATATTAGAAATATTATTTAAAAATAAATATTTTTTATTTTAAAAAATAAATTTTATCATACAAAAGATAAGAAAAATTATAGATGAATTGAAAAAATAACTTCAAAAATTAAACACACACAAAATAATTTTATAAAAATCTCTATCCAAAAAAGTTCAAATAAGCAAATAAAAAAAATCACAAATGAACAATATCAATTGAAACATAAATTTAAAAATTATTTAAAAAAACATGTTAAAAAAATCAATAAAAAAAGTAAAATAAAAAAATATTAGCTTAGATGATACTAAATTATACAATTTAGATCCCTTTAAATTAAAAAAATCAATTTTGGTATAAAAATTCATTTTGATGGTCATAAATGGTTTGAACAATGACTTTCTCTCTCATTGCTGGAATCCGACGACCCTTCTCTCTTCGCTCTCTATTCAGGGACTGAAAGATAATACAAATAAATTTTTATACCAAAATTAATTTTTTAATTTAAAAGGATTTAATTGTATAATTTGTGTTATTTTAAAAAATTGAATACCTAAGTATATTTTTACTAAAATACATGACATGCCATTCATATTTGATGTCTTTTTTATTCAATCCTTCCCTTTTCAATTCTATCATTGACTAACAAATCTGAAGTAATTGGTTTTCAACTAGGATTTAATTGTTTAAAATCAATCTTTGAGGACCAAAATAAATTACTAAAAAAATACATTTGAGATCCACTATGTTCTGTTTAAATGTGTAAACAATGCTAACCGAGTGAAAAACACACAACTTTTAATTTTATAGCTAATTAATAATACAAATAAAAATCAAAAGTTCCAACAATCAAATCAAAGT
>Ga0325411_1008586_pt1 | contig 11047 bp, 8 predicted proteins | sample PopdelMetagenome_13_FD_206181 | JGI IMG/M metagenome (GOLD analysis project Ga0325411, IMG submission 206181) | Populus deltoides microbial communities from Bellville, Georgia, United States - Xylem-PdIQD-R4 | ecosystem: Host-associated > Plants > Phyllosphere > Stem > Wood/Secondary xylem...
ATTATTATTATTTACATTCTTGTTATATGTTATGTACGTTAAGTATGCTCTGTGTTTGATCAAGGATCCTGACATTGTTGGTCTTGCCTTGTTCATTCGCATCAGAAATCTGTTTATATTATATAATATATCTCTTTGATCTTTTCATAAAATCAGTATATAGGCTGGAAACCTGTGACCCGATCTTTTAGATCATTCTCAGGTATAACAACGCCACGTACTGAGTATTATTATTATTGTTGTTGTTGTTGTTGTTGTTGTTGTTTTTGCATTGTTATTTATAATTTATACAATTAACCTCTCTGTGGTTCGACCCCGGTCTTGCCGGGTTATTTATTAGTTCGACACTCCTGCACTTGGGAGAAGACATCAATCTTTTGGTCATGTTAGATCCATTGGAGGTTCTGGTTGGTCCAGTTACAAGGCTTAGAGCTAAGAGGAGAGGCTTTCAATGGACATCTTCAAGATATGTGGACTAAGGTGGACTTTAAGAGGATATTAAATAATGAGGAGCAAGCTGTGATTAATTTTATTCATGTTCAAGAGGGGCTTGTTGGTGGAACCAAGACCATTACACAAGGATTGGGAGAAGAAGACTAGTTTCAGATAGTTTTGAAGTGATTCCAATTGGGATGGAAACTAGACTTCCATACCTTTCCAACGGTATATGACATGCCTTCTAATTCTTTAAGACGAGAGAGAACCATCCGTTTGAAGTTGAGTTTTGTTGATGCCAAACAGAATGCGGAAATAACCGAACTTGTCTTATTAAATTAGTTGGGCTATTAAAAAAAATTTATTTTGTGAGGAAACACTTGTTTGAGTTTCAGACTTGTTTATTTTATTTATTTTAATTATTTTAGGCTAGTTTTAGCTTGGGTTGATTATTATTTAAATTGGGTTTATATGTAACCCATTAGGGAAACTAGGGTTTTTGGCTTTGGGTATAAATACTCTTGAGAATAATTTTCAGCACACTTTTTTCTTTTGCTAATAATATTCTGATTTTTGCTGACCTTTGGTTGTCAATCTTGGTTCGTGATTGAACTTTTAACTCTTCAAAGAATTGACCTATCTTTGTTGTGAATTTATACTCCTTTTACTCGTCTCCAGATATAGGCGTTGTGATTAGGTTGGTTTATAGTCTTGTTGCCTTGGAGTAGGTTTTCTATTGTGATAAGCTCATCCTATTTTCAGCAAACTTAGATTAGATAGATCTTGGGTTCGTGAATTCCATTCAATTCTACTAGGGTTCGCATAAGTTGGTATCAGAGCAGATCTAATCAGAGGTTATGTTCTTCAATTTGTGTCTTTTGTTTCTTGGTTGTTTTTTCTCTCTTGATTAGTTTCAGCTACATTATATATAAAAAATAGGGTTATTGCATCCTCTTCAATTGTTGAACATAAAATTATAAGGTAGTGTTCTTGTTTAATTCTTTATCTTGCTGCAATATATACATAAAAAAAATGTGTTGATTTTTTCTTCTTGATTGCCAAATTGGTATAAAAAAAGGCTTGATCTTGAAATTTTTTATTATTGCCAAAAAAAAAGAGAAGAAAATCAACATTCTAGAGTTTGGCCGAGAGCTAGGGAAAGAAAATTGGTCATTGGGAATTTGTGTTGCTCTTTATTTTTATTTTTTTCAGGTTCTATTATTGCTTGATTTAATTTTCATTTTGGATAGTAAATCTCTTTAGTATTATTGCTTCCATTTAGTTTATTTCGCGTCTTCAAATCATCATATTACTCGCACAAATTTGCATTGCTACTCGTGAATTTGTCATCGTAGTTTTGTTTTGTTAGTTTTGTAAATTTCTTGCCTTTGGAGTCTATATCAAATTTATAAATTCATTGCATAGTTGGTTGCTTTTTTGAATTGTTGCCAAGTGATTTCAAGAATTAAAGAAAAGCAATTTGAGTGAAAAAAGATATAGGGAGCATATTAGAGTGAAAAGCCTATAAATTTATGTGAAACAAGAGTGTGTGAGGTGTTATTTTTATTGCTAACGATTTTCGTGCAGGTTAAAAAAAATAATGTCTTCTAACAGTGTGCCACAGAAACAGGGTGAAATCCCAGAAGATAGGCTTTTGAGAATACAACAACAGATAGAATTTATGTTTTGTGAGCTGATAACTAGGATTGAAAAATTGAAGACTAGGTCTAATGGTGGACATAGTAAAAAGGGTAAAAAAGCTAGGAAGGAGGAGAGTGTTACTGGAAACTCTACAAATAAAGCCGAGGATGATCTTAACTATGGTGATGGGTTATGTACAGATAGGGGAGAGAGGTATGAGAATCAGCCAAGGAGGAGACATATTCGGCCACACAAGGATTTTGAATTTAAAGGGGATTTTGATGATTTGGGTGATGTAGACCGAAATTTGGGAAGTATTAAGTTAAAAATCCCAGCCTTTAAGGGAAAATATGATCCGAAAGCTTACTTAGATTGGGAAAAAAAGGTGGAGATGCTTTTTGACAGCCATAGGTACTCTAAAGAAAAAAAGGTTAAGTTAGCTGTAGTGGAGTTTATAGATTATGCCATGGTTTGGTGGGAGAGATTGGTGGTAGAAAAAAGAAGGAATAGAGAAAGACTAGTTAGCATGTAGGAGGAGTTAAAGACAATAATGAAGAAGAGGTATGTTCCTAAACATAGCTAATGTTGTGGAGTTGTTTAATCATTTACAAATGATTACACAAGGTAGTAAGATTGTGGAGGAGTATCAGAAATAATTAGAGGTGGCTATGATTAAAGCTAATGTTAATGAAGATTAGAAAGTTACTATGTCTAGGTTTTTTTTTTTCCGATCAAATATAAGAAATTATATAGATCAAAAAACATAGCTGGAAACCAGCAAATCATATGTACAGGCATATACAAAAAGGGAATAGATCCCTTGAACAGATGGGAACATACTCCCTGAAACAAACTAGCTATCTAAGCTATCCAGAAACAAAAGCAAAACTAGCAACGAAACTGGAAAGCAAGCGCTAACAGGAGCTTGCTGAACCGAAAAAACACAAAGCCACCAAGGCAACACAAAACACCAGAACAACAGATAACCGTAACATAGAGCAGGTCAACCTAGAGCCACAGCCTCTGAACAGCAACAAAGCCTCTGCAAAGCAAACAGACCCAGCCACAGCACAACCAAACAACCAATACTGAGAACAGAAAAGACCCAAAACACGCCCTGCACAAGCGCAAAGGCATCACCACCAACAACTAATTAAGCACAACACCAAGAGGAAATTCCAAATATCAACAACCAACATGATTATAACACAAGGATCACTTCCAAACCATAGAGGTAAACCCAACAAAATAACAACAACCACTAGCTATACAATAGCCAAGCGGGCAAATTATCTACAACAATCAGGAAGGGCCAGGAGGTTGACCAACTGTCCATAGATTTCCTGGTTTTTTCCCAGCAGATATACCTAGAGCAATATCTGACAGAATAGGAGAAGTGTCCTGTAGCAGCAAGCCTGTATGCTAAGATGGATAGCGCCCCTTGCTCTTGCCAGAGCAAGGATCAAGCGGTCCAGGTTTCCCATTCCTAGAGGAGTCAGACCTAGATGAATCTGCAGGATTGCTAGAAGAGGACAGAACAGGCAGGTTGGATATGGCATCCCGAGGAAGTTTTGTCTTTTTTCTCCTTCTATCAGCTTCCCGATTCCTAGTTACAGCCTCAGTAATGGGACAGGAAACACCTGGTGAAGGGCTTAAGACAAGTTTCACTTCAGCTACATCCTCCGAAGGGCCAAAAGGAGATACATGTGCTCTCTTAGCCGGTGCAGGGGTAGGCAAGTCTTCAATGCCAGTACCAAGGTTCAGACAGGCAGAACTAAAGTGCCCAGGCATGTGGTAGTGGGACCAGAGCTAGCTTTTTGAATGGCTTGAATAGAGACATAACTAATGTTGTAGAGTTGCAATCTTATGTTGAATTGGAAGAGTTAGTGCATTTGGACATTAAGGTTGAAGAACAATTAAAAAGGAAGGGCAGTACAAGATCTGGAGCTTATTCGGGGTCTTCTTCGGGTTAGAAGTTGAATTATATGAGAGAGGGTAGTGTGCTATCGAAGCCTTTGGTGACTTTTAAAGTTGCCAAACCTACCTCAATAAAGAAGCAAGTTTCGGCCAGTGATAAAAAACTTAAGGGAGAAGTCCAACCGAAGCATAATCATGATATAAAGTATTTCAAGTGTCGGGGATTGGGACATTATGCATCAAAGTGTGCAAATCATCGAGTTATGATTCTAAGGGATAATGGAGAGATTATATCCACTAGTGAGGAGTCTGATTGTGATGGCATGCCACCATTTAAGGATGCTAGTGATTTAGAGTATGTTGTTGATGATAAAGTTTTGATGATTAGAAGGTCGCTTAGTGTTCAGACTAAGGAGGATGATGTAGAGTAACAAAGGGAGAACATCTTCCATACTAGATGCCTAATCAACGGTAAGGTATGTAGTAGGATCATTGATAGTGGTAATTGTACTAATATTTCTAGTGTTACTTTGGTTAGAAAGTTGGGATTGAATACCATAAAGCATGAGAGGCCTTATCACTTACCCCACTAACACCAAAACAAGTGTATGAAGATCAAATTCAGTTGAAGAAAAGTTAAAAGAAGAAGCACTCGGCTTTGGCGAAAGTGGAAGAACAAGCCGAACAACATGGTGAGAATATAAGGAAGAGTGAAAATAAAGTGAGCCATGAGTTGAAAAAAAATAGGGACAAAGTTTCGGCCCTTACGAAATTAGGGGAGGGTCACGGCCAAAAAGAAAAAAATAGAAGGGCAGTCTCTCTTAACTATCCCACTTATGATAAGGAGTTGTATGCGATAGTGAGAGCATTGGAGACTTGGCAATATTATCTATGGCCCCGAGAGTTTGTTATACATACCGATCACCCGTCATTAAAACATTTGAAGGGTCAAGGTAAGCTAAATAGGTGACATGCCAAGTGGATTGAGTTTACTGAAACTTTCCCATATGTGATTAAGTACAAGCAAGGTCAAGAAAATATGTGTGAAGGTATGTTCTTCTTAATACTATGAATACTACATTGTTAGGATTTGAGTATGTTAAAGAATTGTATCTTGATGATAATGATTTTGGTTCTATATATGATGAGTGCAAAGTTTCGGCCAAGGATAGGTTTTTTAGGCATGATTGATTTTTGTTTAAGAAAAATAAATTGTGTGCGTCTAATTGTTCTATGCGTGAATTGCTTATAAAGAAAGCTCACGGGGTGGTTTAATGGGGTATTTTGGAATTGCTAAGACTTTGGATGTTTTACGTGAACACTTTTATTAGCCTAATATGAAAAGAGATGTGCAAAGAATTTGTGATAGGTGCATAACATGTAAACAAGTTAAGTCTAGAGTAACGCCTTATGGGTTATACACACCTTTTACCTATTCCTAAGGAACCTTGGGTTGATGTTTCTATGGATTTTATTTTGGGTCTACCTAAGTCTAGGAAAAGAAAAGACTCTATATTTGTTGTTGTTGATAAATTTTCTACGATGACACATTTTATTGATTGCCATAAAACTAATGATGCCACAAATATAGCTGACCTATTCTTTAGAGAGGTCATTCAGTTACATGGTGTTCCTAGGAGCATTATGTTAGATCGAGATGTTAAGTTTTTAAGTTACTTTTGGAAGGTTTTTTAGGGTAAGTTAGGGACTAAGCTTTTATATTCTACTACTTGTCATCCACAAACAGATGGCCAAACTAAAGTTGTTAACTAAACTTTAACTTGGTTGTTAAGGGCTATCATTCAAAAGAATCTTAAAAATTAGGAAGATTGTTTGCCATTTATTGAATTTGCATATAATTGTAATGTGCATTTACTACTAATTATTCACCATTTGAGATTGTTTATGGTTTTAATCCTTTGACACCATTAGATTTAATTCATTTACCTGTGAATGAAAGGGGTAGAATTGATGGTACTCAAAAAGCACAGGTGGTGAAGGATTTACATGCAAAGATTCGACAACAAATAGAGAAAAAAAATTGAACAATATGCACACAAGGCTAATAAAGGATGGAAATTGGTGAGGTTTGAACCAAGTGATTGGGTTTGGGTGCATATGAGGAAGGAAAGGTTCCCTAAACAAAGGAGATCAAAGTTGATGCCTTGAGGAAATAGTCCTTTTCAAGTCATAGAAAAGATTACTGATAATGCCTACAAAGTGGATCTACCAAGTGAGTATGGTGTTAATGCTACATTCAATGTTGCTGATCTTTCTTTGTTTGATGTAAGTGATGATTCGAGGTCAAATCCTTTTGAGGAGAGAGGGGATGACGCAATCCAAGCACCAAACGATCCATTGGAGGTTCCGGTTGGTCCAGTTACAAGGCTTGGAGCTAAGAGGTTCAAAGAGACTTTCAATGGACTTTTTCAAGATACATAGGCTAAGGTGGACTTCAAGAGGATATTAAATAATGAGGAGTAAGCTGTGATTAATCAAGAGGGGCTAGTTTGTGGAACCAAGACCATCACACAAGGATTGAGAGAATAAGACTAGATTCAGACAATTTGACCTTTCACTACCTTATTTTTTTTTATCATAATTGGAGTGACATGTCGAATTTTGAGGTGATTCTAATTGGGCTGGAAACTAGACTTTCATACCTTTCCAACGGTATATGGCACGCCTTCTAATTCTTTAAGACGAGAGCGAACCATCCATTTGAAGTTGGGTTTTCCTACTACCAGACAGAATGTGGAAATAACCGAACTTGTCTTATTAAATTAGTTGGGCTATTAAACTTTCTTTATTTTATGAGGCAACACTTGTTTGAGTTTCAGACTTGTTTATTTTATTTAGTTTCGGCTAGTTTTAGCTTTGGTTAATTATTATTTAAATTGAATTTATATGTGACCTATTAGGAAAACTAAGGTTTTTGGCTTGGGGTTAAATACTCTTGAGAATAATTTTCAGCATGCTTTTTTTTTGCTGATAATATTTTGATTTTTGCCGACCTTTAGTTGTCAATCTAGGTTCTTGATTGAACTTTTAACTCTTCAAAGAATTGATCATCTTTGTTGTGAATTTATACTCATTTTGCTCGTCTCCAGGTGTAGGCGTTGTAATTTGGTTGATTTATAGTCTTGTTGCCTTGGAGCAGGTCTTTCATTGTGATAAACTCATCCTATTTCCAGTAATCTTGGATTAGATATATCTTGGATTCGCGAATTCAATTCAATTCCACTAGGGTTCGCATCAGTGTTTCTTTGGAATTTGATGCATGGTCTCTTACCGTTACGCGACTACGTTATTTTTTCCATATGAAATATGTCCAACTACATGTATTTTTTTAAAAAAAATTTAAAGATTCAGGTTATTACTTTGTTAGGTAAAATAAATAAGTTTTATTTTAATTAAATAATAAAAAACAGATAACAATAATAAATATAAAAATTTTACAAAAATAATTACATTAACTTGGAAAATTGTTTTTCAAGAATGAAAAAACGATGTTCAATTTTTATCCAATTAAACATCAAAAGACAAAATGAGTCAACAGGGTTAAAAAAATCCAGCGTGAGTTGATCCAAGATAATGTGATAATCATGTAATCTAGATAATAAAAAGCAAGTGAGCCCAGATTAACCCGTCAAACTCGCGTCTCAGGTCATACAATCAGGATACCTTTATGGAAAAGAAATAAAAAAAACCATAAAGTCGTTTTAAAAAAACTAAAGTCAACAATGAAATTGGAAAAAAAATTAAACAAAAAAACATGTCAACCCCCATTAAATTATTCAAACTCGTGACTTAAGGGTTATTAGATCGGAAGCATCATTCATAGAAAAATTACAAAGCCTATTCCCTAATAAATCAAATATTGAATGATGAAATTGGAAAAAAAAATTATATAAAAGGATCCAAAATAAAAAAAATTAAAATTAAAAGTGTGAGAATGAAAAATGAAATAAAAAATAAATTAGAGAGCAATTACGAATTTTTTATTGGAGGGTTAAATTCAAAAGAAAAATAGTTCAACAAAAGGACAAAAAAATCAAAAAAATAAGGACCAAATTAAAAAAAATAATATAGCATAAATTTGGATTGAAAGATAAAATTAAAAACAACTAAAACTTTTATGAAAGGACCAAGAAAAAAAAAGAAATCAAAAGAATAATGTTGCGATGTCGCTGTCGCACAAATTAATTACTCTAACTTAAAACACAACACACAAGATAGTATAAAGCAAGCAAGGGGTCGATCCCACGAGGAAGGTTCAAGTTAGATTTTTATGCTAGATGATATGCAATTTGGGGGGGTTTGAACATTATCTAGGCTAAAGCAAAAGAAAACAGAAAACTATCAAGCAAAATTACATAAAATCAGAAAATTATCAAGAGAACAAACCTTGGTCGTAAGCACACATCCACCTACAGAAATCAAAATTGATCATGGAAATGAAACATCAATTTATATTCTGAATATTTATCTCTTCTTAACATTAGTTAGTTAACGGGTCCGCCATATAACTAACTCTAACCATCAAACAACCACAATGTTCACACTAATAATTTAATTCAATGACAGCCTTAAGAACTAGATAACTTGATTAATCAAGAAAACATAACTGTCTGCGGTCTATGTTTGATTTGATTGAATGTTCTCCCTAAGATTACTAACATAGATCTGCCATAATTATTAAACTCAGTTGTTTCACAAGTTCATAAACCACAACTCCGGTTTTGATATCAAACTTAGCAATAGATTGTTTACAATAATAACTTAGAGTCCACTCTAGCAATTAAAGCAAACAATCATAGGGAAAATAAGCATAGGACAACAAACATATTCATCATATAAACTGAAAAGAAAAGGTAAAATAAATCTCATAGTTCTTGAATCTGAAGGTTTCTGTGTCCTTGCAACCAAGAAAAAGAGTTTAGCCTTGTATGTTTCTTGAACAACTAATCAAAAAGAAAGAAGAATGCATGATTTCAGGTTTCTTAGAGGAAGGGGGCGTTTTTCTCTCTTCTGGCCGGCTATTCTCCCTTTTCTTCTCTCATTCTTTTTATATCCTAGGAAACCCTAGTCTCAATTTTAGAAAATAGTCCTCCCTTAAGTAGACAATTTACATTTAAGTACTTTAATAACTATTTTCCTAAAAAAGGAGAAATAGTCTTGCATGAGATCTTCAAGATTTGACTTAAAGGAGCTAAATTGCTGAAATAAAAACTTGGATGTCGGTTTAGATGCTTCGAAACATAATTTGAACTCGTTTCTTCACGAAACTTGTTTGCTGGCAGAATTCAGTTTTCATCTTTGAAAAATCATATCTCTCTTATATAACATTGTTTTTTGCTGAAATTTAAAGATTTGATAGTTATTTGAGTTAGGAATCTAAAAAAATTGAGTTTGCATCCAATGGACTTTTGTAGCTCAAGATATTCAAGTCAGAATGACTGAACGTCAACATTGGCAGATTGCAAGATTTGACTTTGAAGGCTACGATTTCCATGTTCTTTCTTATTTTATTTTCTTGCCTTAGATTTCTAGAAAGGTATGGATGTTATATTTTTAATGCCACTGGAATCACTTCATTTCAACCTCTAGAGCTTACGCTCTGCACAAAACATCGACTGAAGGTCTAATCTGCCAATTACCTCCAATTTACTCCTTTTTGCATCTTTCATCCAAAAGTGTTTTCAAAGTATAAAACAAAGAATATCAAGGCATTTTATATATAAAACATAGGCAAAACACTAGTTAAATATGGGTAAAACTATCGAATAATATGGTTACATCAAATAAGGATCAAATAAAAAAAATATATGACAAATTGGGATTAAATTATAAAATTTAAAACAAATAAAGATTTTACAAAAAGATCAAGAACAAAAATTAAAAACCAAAAGAATAAAAATTGAAGCTGAAATATTAAAAACAAAGAGGGTTAAACTATAATTTTCAAGGGAGGATAGAAAATAAAAAGAAAAAAGAAAGGTCCATTAACAACAAATCATCCCAACACCTCTTACATACACCACACTACCAGGAAAAGAACGTGGCAAAAGGACATTTTATTCTACCGAGAGGCTCTACATGCATTAGCTGAAGTACCTGGATGCTTCCCATGCACTGACATGTAGCTGACACACGCTAGCAACTTTTTTCCATTTAATTAATGATTAATCTATATAAAAAGATCAAATTGTCCTCCTTGAAACTTGTAATAACAAAGGGAGCGAAAAGACCGTAAGGCTCCTTGGTTCATGATTTAATTTTTTGGATTTCAATGGTAAACTTATTGTTTTATTGTAGTTTAAAAAATAAAAAGATAAAAGTAGCTCTCTTAACTAGTTTTAGAAATTCTTACTGAATGTAATTAGATCATTTTACTGAGTTAAAACAAATTAAAAAGACACTTGTATTCTTATCACAATTTTTTAATAACTAACAAGTAAAATAAAAATACCCTCGTGTTAGCAAGACTTTTGGTTTTTTTAAAAAAGAACAAAAATATAATTATATAATTATATTAAATAATAAATTATGTGTAAGGGAGAAAATTACTTGGGTTTTAGTTGTTTTTTTTTAATTTTTATATATGTAATCATAATTTTAATCTCTCATGGGAGGTGAGTTTTTCAATACATTCATTTCTTGGTTTTTGCACAATTTGGGAGAAACTGTGTGAGTGATTGTGATATGCCAATTTGCAGGGACGGAGCAGCAGCTGACAATGAATGAAGAGTTTAGCAGTAAGTGATTATTCTCTTGCATTGCGAAGCAAGATTATTAACCACTTAAACAAGAGGGAGAATATACGCTGGATTATTTTGCATATATTCCTTCAATCTCCGTGATAGAATTTAATTAAATTTAGTGCTCCTTCACAAATTCAGCTGCCCGGTGGAGAACTTGTACACTAATGAAAATGGCCAAGTTGAGAATTGTAGGTGAGAGATTAAAATCAATGTAGTGAACTAGAAACATAATCAAATTTTTGGATTGCATTTTTTTTCACTGTAACTATTTATTCTGTTATAAAAATCAT
>Ga0325411_1008589_pt1 | contig 11046 bp, 9 predicted proteins | sample PopdelMetagenome_13_FD_206181 | JGI IMG/M metagenome (GOLD analysis project Ga0325411, IMG submission 206181) | Populus deltoides microbial communities from Bellville, Georgia, United States - Xylem-PdIQD-R4 | ecosystem: Host-associated > Plants > Phyllosphere > Stem > Wood/Secondary xylem...
TCTCTCATTCGATCAAGTAAATAAAGGTATACCAATCAACACCAAAGTCCTTTCTACTCGGCTTCTGTTCTTTCACATGGCGTCCGATTCAAAGAAGGATGCACCCGAAGGGCTTGGAGGTATGTATTGCCCCTTAAATCTATGATCAGTATGTTTCTAGCTCCGACAAAAAAGGCACATATTTCTGTACATGTTTATCATTTCTAATCCCAATCTAATTATCTATCATAAGATCTGAATTAACCATAAATATATAATCATATCAGAAGAAACTAACACTGAGAATTTATAACTTCGGTTTCAAGCTCATCGTTTTTTTTCCATCACTAGAAGTCATTAACTAATTAATTCTAATATTAGAAGCATCCAACATCTAGCAGATATATATATATATATATATTATATGTAAGGTAATTAATACTCAAGATTTTATTGTATTATGAATTATTTGAGCATTTAATTCATTAGTACGAGGTGATTAATTAATCATTACAGAACTATATGCCACTATTTTTCTTATGGGAACCATGTATACAAGTTATTGGAAAGTACAGTGGATTGCGCTTGGCTTTTTTCCTTTTATAAATGCAGCTGGAAGAGCCACGTTTCCTTTACAGATTGGTGTGGCATATATATAGATCATGGATATTGGGGGATTAATAATCAAAATATTCACAGGCTCCTAGAAGCTTTTTAGACCATTATATTCAAATTAGATTTGGTCACTGAGATTAATAGATTGACTGGAGTTAGTTACTATATATGCTTTCCTGTGAAAGCAATTCTCTTGTTAGAAGAATAGAAGATATCCCGATACTCCAGTTGTACAAGAACACGAGGTGAATAATCTATTGATGGTAACTATTGATGAAAGCACGAGATAGGGTGGGCGTTGTTCTTATCATTGATGGTAACTGTTGATGAAACAGGAAGGCAAGTAATGTAGGTGCCGCCTTATCAATTTATGAGTTTGTAATCGTAGGAGGTCAGGCGCCGCGTCGATGGAGAATTACGTGTAACAACAGTGGATAATGTGCGGTGCCGTTCTAACCTTTTAGAGTTCATAATATTGCATTGTAATGTGTTTCAGAGCTGAATTCCTTTTGATCGAGCCTAAGAACATAGCGGACAGCCTAGTGAACTTGGTCCTATCTTAGAAACTGAAAGCTTGCTAGTCCGGACTCCAAATTCGGCATGACGGGCAAATTTTCTGTCCATTTAACGGACAGCCTTTTTTTAAATAATAAAAAAAACACATAACGCACTTTTTCTTAAGTAGCTCGTGCAAACACTTCTACACGTTTCCTTGAAAACTATAGGTGCTCGGAACACAGGCGAGAAAGATCATAAACCTGGAAGTTCTAGGAAATTAACTGAAGCTGAGAGAAAAAGGAAACAACAATGCCAGAGGGAATCTAATGCTAGAAAGAAGGTACGTAGTGTGCAGATAGTATCTACCTTTACTCTTTAATTTGTGTTCCTTTTCTCTTAGTTAACTCATCTATCCTCTTTATTTCTGTACATACACTGTGGTGCAGCAAAGGATTAAAAGCACAGAGGAAGAGGTGGAAACTCTCAAAGAACAGCTTGCCTACTACAAAGGGCAGGTAGATGCCTACTACAAAGGCATTCAGGAGGAACTTGGAAAAGTTGTTAACAGCTTTGGAGAAGTTGGAAAAAAACAAACTGCTCAAATTGACAAGCTTTGCGAGCTAATTATCGAAGAGGTGCATTTTCCCTCCTCGTACCTCTTTTTTTTTCTTTTTTTTTTCCTTCAGAAAATTGAAACACTACATATGTCTTCTATATTCTCATCAAAAGGAAAGATTTTGATACACACACGTGCACTATTGTTGATTTGGTGAGCATGTTATAGTGTATTAAAGGTTATAACTTTTGGCAATTTACTTCTCTGTTACCTCTCCTCCAAAAGAGCCAGTTAGATAAATTCTTATTCTTTACTTTCACACCATACCTTCACTTTTTTATAGAATCTTATCCCTTTTACTTCTATCAATATTATAAATCACAATCAACGTAATAATATCCCATGCACGAATTTTGTGGCAGCAGAAATACTCTGCAGGTAGAAGGGAGTGTTGGGGAAGCACATCTTCCAGCAGAGAGGTGCTAGAAGGGGCTCCTCCTAACCAGCTGGTATATATCTATTCATTTTCTTTATGTGCTCCCTCTTTCTAATTTCGTGCACTAATTTATTACTCAATGTGTTATTTTGATTTGGTTTAAGGCCTTCAACAGTCTCAAGGAGCGTTACATTGCCTCTGAAACACAGGAGAAAGTTGCCACAGAAGCTCGCCACGCAAAGGAGATGGCTGCCTTAAAAGCACACCATGCCCAGGAGATGGCTGCCAAAGAAGCACACCATGCTCAGGAGATGGCTGCCAAAGAAGCACACCATGCCCAGGAGATGGCTGCCAAAGAAGCACACCATGCTCGGGAGATGGCTGCAGTCAGGACAGAGTACGGCCTAGACGTGGTAACACCCCCCCCCCTCCCCTCTTGTTTTACTTGAAAGGATCGCATTAACTATATAGGTATTTTTGTACAGTAACTGCAAAATCAATGAATCTCTTTCACCCTCACGCACGGTAGAGAGACTTTATTAGTTCTCGCACACACTTACATAGACTAGCTTTTATATAGAATTTAAGTGAGATATTAAGTATTGTCTCCTACTAATCTCAATAAAATATAAATGCTAACTTCTCTTTTAAACCTGTTCTATCAAGCATCGTAACATTTTATCCTTTCAAAATCTCCTCTTGCTTTTTCACAGAACAGGTTTAATGTTCAACATTTTTCCCTTTATACTTGTTTTATCAAGCATCATAACACCAAGCTTCTTTTGCAAATAACAAAACTCTTTTGCATGTACCGCTACTTATTCACTTGTTCTAACATGTACTAGCTCTACTTTTTTTTCACATGCTCTCTTATAAAATGAAAAAAGTATCAATATGCTTTGATCATTTGTGATGAACTAGATTTTTTGTTGATGCAATTTCAGAATCTTTTTAGGTGTCTTCAAACGTGAATTCCTTGGATGTTTTGTGTACCTGATGACCAAACCAAATTCAAATAAAATATCAAGCATAATACATGTTAAATATCATAGATACCCTACAATGCTTTTATAATATTGATGTGAATCTCGTGATCATATGGTCACGCAACCCACACGCAAAGATACCAATTCCCGGAAAGCCAAGTAAATCAGGTTTGATAGGAGTGTAACACAAAGATAACTTGTACCTAGGCACCGGCACTATTGGAAACGGAAAACCCCCACCCAACGAATATTGATTCGCGAACGAGAAGTATAAAGATGACGCCACGAAGATAGTTGTTCTTCAATAAGTCATTTTTTAGTTCTTTAGAGAACCATGGAAGGGAGATTATCTCACCAACACACACACACACACACACACAAAGTGTGACAAACAAGAAGTTTTATTAATCTGAATTGTTTAGCTTACATGTCTGGTTACATGCCTTTATTTATACTAACTCTAGACTTAAATAAACCCTAATAGATCCCCCTTAGGTGGATTTATATTAAGCCCACTTACAATTGACCTAAATAAGTAATAATAACCCAAAGACTAAGAAAAAAATAACAAAAAACCGAAAATTATCATCATAAATATGCTAGAATCAGATTTGTCACCATTAAGAAGTCCCAAATAGACTAGAAAATCTGATCTGAAGGTAGCATTTATTCTGAAGTCTTCTTTCCTTTTTGTAGCTAGGATGAATAATGAATCTTTGTAAGAAAAGGATTCTGAAATAATTATGAATCCTTGCCACACTTGGAAATTATGTTGCAGCCCATTAAAGATCTTTATAGAATTAGTAGATTTTAAAAACAAGCTGTCACATCCTTTTAGGAAAAGAATCCTAGCCAAATAGGAAGTCCACAAATCAAAAGGAAGTAAATAACAAAATTCGTACAGCCTCTGTTGACCCGTATTGAGATGTCATCCCAAACTCCGATTGACCTAAAATTTTAGCCCAAGGTAGGAAAACATGTCATGAGACTCCACGTACAATTTCAGCCCGATCCAATGGTCGGATTGAGAATTATGGTTGTTGCCGTAAAACTTGATAGGTGCTCTTTTTACGTCAAAATCCGAATTTGACCTTGCCTGGATCGTATCATTCCCTCTCTCTTCAAGATGATTCGTCCTCGAATCACCAATAAGTTGAATGGACAATTCCTTAGCCTCGTTTTGAAGCCTTTGGAGTTCTTTTCTTGCCAACAATCGTTGCCAACAACTTTGAATGAAAGTAGCAGCCGTTCTATTTCGTATTTCATCATTGCAACATTTTTTCTCCTCTCTTTCTAAAGCTTGTTGCACATTGACTGCTGCCATTAACACATCAAGTTCTTGCTTCATCTCCCCTAGAATACGAGATAGACTCTAGGATTCTTTTTTTAGAACACTACTCTCTTTATTTCTCTCCCTTTAATATCACCTCTCCTTTTGAATCCTCCTTTTCTTTTGCCATAACACCTCATCAAAATACATGAAATCTCTTTGGTTTCTAGGCTGCCAAAAACCTTCTCGTTGGCCTATGGTCTCCTCTTTAAAACCATCATCACCAATATCATCAACGTCCTTCCCAAAATCCGCATAATCAACCCACCTTGGCCTTTCAGCCCCACTGCCATTGTTTGATTTCAGTTCAGCCCCAACCTTTCTCATGTCTTGGGTACATGTTCCAGCCATGTTACCGTGTTTTCCCACCTTTTCAAGTCTTTCAGACACGTTTCCCATCATGAAATTCATTCTTTCCATCATCTTCGTCATGTCATGCATTTGGAATTTAAGTTCTACATCGGGAAGGGGTGGTGTGTTCTTGTGATCTGACATGATAGTACCTGCAAAAATTGGTTAGTGGTAAAAAAATACAAATCCTCACATCGCTCGTGTTTCACTCAAACACTCTTAATATCCTCACACCTCTCGTCTCACCTTCTTGTGGTTCTTGCAAAATTGAAACCACACCAAATAGAACCAATCTTAGTAGCGCAATCCAAATATGTATATATGACTCAAGAAGCAATGAAAACTAGAAAATAAGCAAAAACAAAACTGTGATGATAGTCTCGCAAGTAGCGAGCGAATCTATCCGAAATACGAATGAAATTGAAGACTCGAATAAAAACAAAAACGAAATAGGCAAAAAATGATGAAACAACACCTAAATATGTTGGATATGTTGAAAATATACTGCAAGAAATGAAAACAACAGAAAGAAAGTGAATTTCAAAAGTTGACACAAAACAGAATCGTTTACGACGAGTTAATTCAGAATCTGGAACCTAAAGTAAATGATGTCCAATTGAGCTAAAATTTTAGATATAGTACGATAGCAACCCAAATAGACATAATAATTTATGATAAGGTTTGATATACTGACGCAAAAACATTATGAATCAGACCTGAAATTGAAACCCAAAGCAAACGATATGTAATTGACCCCAAACTTAATATGTGATGTTATTAGGACCCCAGTAATGAGAGTATCAAATTTGAGCTAATTTCGAGTTGATTTAGTCCAATTTTCCCTTGTTTAGTTCTCAGCGACAGAAACCAATAAACGTCTCTTTGAATGATTTTTTTTATGCTACTGATATATTTTGGACAGTAACCAAATGAAATAACAAAATTTTTTTTAATATACTGTAAAATCAAGGAGAAGAAGAAATTGGACACTAAGGAATTTTTGCGGAAACAACAAGAAACGAAAACTTCATAAGGATATAACCTGATTAATGGAGTCAAGCTCTGATACCAAATGATGCGAACCTCGTGATCATATGGTCACGCAACCTACACGTAAAGACACCAATTCCTGGAAAGCCAAGTAAATCAGGTTTGATAGGAGTGTGACACAAAGATAACTTGTACCTAAGCACCAGCACTATTGGAAACTGAAAACCCCCACCTAACGAATATTGATTCGCGAATGAGAAGTATAAGGATGACGCCACGAAGATAGTTGTTCTTCGATAAGTCATTTTTCAGTTCTTTAGAGAACCATGGAAGGGGGATTATCTCACCAACACACACACACACACAAAGTACGGCAAACAAGAAGTTTTATTAATCTGAATTGTCTAACTTACATGTCTGGTTACATGCCTTTATTTATACTAACTCTAGACTTAAATAAACCCTAATAGACCCCCCTTAGGTGGACTTATATTAAGCCCACTTATAATTAACCCAAATAAGTAATAATAACCCAAAGACTAAGAAGAAAATAACAAAAAACCAAAAATTACCATCCTAAATATACTAGAATCAGATTTGTTACCATTAAGAAGTCCCAAATAGACTAGGAAATCTGATCTGAAGGTAGCATTTATTCTGAAGTCTTCTTTCCTTTTTGTAGTTAGGATGAATAATGAATCCTTGTAAGAAAAGGATTCTGAAATAATTATGAATCCTTACCACACTTGAAAACTATGTTGCAGCCCATTAAAGATCTTTGTAGAATTAGTAGATTTTAAAAACAAGCTGTCACATCTTTTTAGGAAAAGAATCTTAGCCAAATAGGAAGTCCACAAGTCAAAAGGAAGTAAATAATAAAATTCATATAGCCTCTGTTGACCCGTATTGAGATGCCTTCCCAAACTGTGATTGACCTGAAATTTTGGCCTAAGGTAGGAAAACATGCCATCAGACTCCACGTACAATTTCAGCCCGATCCAACGGTCGGATTAAGAATTATGACTGTTTCCGTAAAACTTGATAGGTGCTCTTTTTACGTCAAAATCCGAATTTAACCTTGCTTGGATCGTATCATTTACTAGTACTCTTTCTCCTTCATTTGTTAGCTTGATTCCATATTCAACTTGTGTATCTATAAGTTGACAATCTTCCATGGAAAATTTCTTGAAGATTTTTACAGCGTACTTAGCTTGTGAATTAAAAATTCCACTATTACATTGTTTCACTTCAATTCCCACAATCATGATGGAATTAATCATCACCTGTAAAAATTAAATCATCCATATATGAACTAGTAAACATCACACTGCCTTGTGAGTTTTTCTTCACATGGAGCATGCTCACATAGGCATTTGACAAAACCATTTTGTGTAAGATAGTTATCAATTTTAGAATTCCACGCTCTTAGTGCTTGTTTAAGTTCATAAAAAGCTTTCTTCAGCTTATGTTAAAGAAATAATCAAGGTAAATATTTTTAATTATTTTGTAATTGATAAAAAAAATCAAGGAATTAAACAACTCAAAGCAATCAAGAAAATAAAATTTAAAAAAAAAAGAAAGATTTTTTTTTGATAATTTAATTATATGTTTTACATTCAACTCATGTAGAGTATTTATAATCATACAACAAGATATATAAAAAATAGAATAAAGCAAATTATACAAAATGCTTGATCATCTCATTTGATTAGATGATAGAAATAATTAATTGCCTTGATTTCTTCCTTTCATATATTAGGAAATAATCAAGAATATTTATCTTGATTGTTTCCTTAACACCACCCTTCAAACATATAATAATTTTTATTTTCATGAGTTTGACATATATTAACACCACTTTTATTGCTATTGTAGCTTCATATTCTTATTAAAATGATCATTATCAATAAATGATCTTAATTGATCAACAATTAGGATGAGTTTATCGTGTGTTTGCAACCATAAAAACATCACGGGAAATAATAATGCATTGTAAATCAAATTCCAAGTCAAACTTTCATGTTTTCTAATTGGATATAACAATATTAAATAAAGAGTAAAAACTCTAAATAGAAAAGAAATGCCACAAAAAGCACAATGATGGTTTTTATAACAATAGTAGTGAGAGTTTAATCTCGTCACCTTTTGTTCTTTTCCTTCAACAACAAATTTAGATGGTTACTCTTCGTAGACTTTTTCTTCAAGATTGCCATTAAAAACTTAATCTAATTCCTTTTGTGTTGCAAAAATAAAAGGCATCAATATCATAGTTTCTATTCTTGCAAATAGAGTAAAAACATCTTCATAATCAAATTCATACTATTATTACCACCGATCTGATTTTGTACTTCTCCATTTCTTCTTTTGTATTTTTGGTTTTGAAGTTCCATTTAACTCTTCATAATCAAATTAGGAAGTGATGATAGCTTCCATGAACTATTTTTTGTTAATAACACTCATCTCCTTATTCATTGCCTTATTATGTTTACCTTCATGAGAAGCTTCATCAAGTGTAATAAGATCATCACCTATATAAAAAAAAATCATGTTAGTATTATCAAGATTAATTCTTTATATCTCATGTATGCCTTTTGAAACTGAACTTGAGGATCCAATTGGACTATTAGCCAGAAGAGGTGAAGATGATATAACTTGAATTCTTATGTTCTTGTTTTTCTTCTAAAGTCAGTTGTTGTGGTTGGTCTTCATTATTCTAGTCTCACACTTGTTCTTCCTAAAACTGCATATCTCTTGACATTACAACACTTTTAGTGATTATATTATACAATTTATGGCCACATGAATTATAACCATACTCTAGCATATCAACATATGCTTCTGACTTTTATCTTCAAGTTTGGTTCTCTTCTTTTCTTGAATTCTGGCATAAGCTACGTTATCGAGAATCTTTATATGATTAATTTTTGAAATCTTTAGAGTTCATGCTTCTTCTAATGTGATCTTTTGAAGGTTTTTTTTTTTTTTATAGAAAACTTGTTTAACAAGTAAACAACACAAATTATTGCATCTTTCTAAAATTCTTTATGACACTCTCATTTAACATACATCTAACCATATTAATAATGACTATATTCTTCATTTTAGACACCTCATCTTGTTGAATTGTTTGAGGCATGGTTAATTAATGTACTATGTCATTTTCTTTACAAAACTCACCATGCTTATATAATGTGTACTGATCCACACCCCTACCTATTCTTAGACATTTCAACTTACATTCATTTTGTTTTTTTTTATTTGATTTTTGAGCTCCTTAAATCTAATCATTAATTCTATCATTTTTTTTTAATACATACACTCATGTTTTGCTGTCATGATCATCCATAAAAGTAAGAAAATATTTGTTGGCAGTAATTAAAGTAGATTTGATAGGAACACATTCATCTAAGTGAACCAAATCAAGAGGTTAATTAGGCTTCTCTTGGACTCCTACTTAGAAAAAGTTTTTTATGTTGCTTTCCTATAACACTTATTCTTTTCTACCATCATCAAGGCTTCATGATTTAAGTATCCATGTTGAGGATGTTAAAGAGCTGAAACACCGTTGATTTCTTTCTTAAAACACTTTGATTGTAAGGTGTTTAGATATATTCTTTGATATTTTCATAGAAGCAATCATCGTTTTTTATTCATAAAATATGTTAAGGTTTTGTCTTTTATTTCTACTGCAAATCCCTTCTTAAGAAACTATCTCAGACTAAAAATATTATTCTTCATATAAATCTTTGCTCACCATTTCTTAGTTTAATAAGAACTATATCTCTACCTTTAACATGTCTCTAAGAAAGATCAACTTTGTTTGTAAAGCTTGTTCTTATGATGATTTCCTTTCCCCTTTTTTTTTTAATTTTTTGATCATAGGCCGGCTTGCAGAGATCCCATAAGTTCTTTCATTATAAGTTTCTTCAGATCTTTTGATTTTTCTATTTCTACCACAACATGATCAAGTTTTAAGTTCAAAGATCTTAAAATCTTCTCCATTATACACAAATCAACATCATCGGTGTTTTCTGCATTTCTTCTCATCTAATGTACTAAAGAGATTACTCTTGTAAAATAATATGAAATTATCTTATTATTATTTTTGTTTAGTTTCTCAAAATCTCCTCCCAGGGCTTGTAGTTGTAACCTCTTTGTTTTTTCAACACCACTACAAGTCTTGTTCAAAATTGTCCTCATCTCCTTAAAAGTTTTTGTGGAAGCCATCATTTAATAAATTGTGAATATGGATTTATTATCTTCTTCCTAGATTCACTTAGAACCTGTTTTTCTGCATTAGTACTCAAGGCTACCTCATCTCTTGTTAACTCTGGTTCATTATACTTCTTCCACTAAAACCCATAATTCCTAAGACTTCAAAGGAGCCCTGCATTGTAGGCATCATAAATCATAGTTTTGTTTTGTGAGGCCAGGAATTTGTAATTGAATTTGAGTGCTATTGTTTGTGGAGGCCATTGCTACACTCAAACTCTGATACCAGTTCTGCTGGAAGCAGGAACAGCACAGAAATTGCAAGATCAATGAATCCCTTGCACTCACTCACACTTACACAGTATAGAGACTTTCAAAATCTTTATTTTATTTTTGTTATTAGTGCTCACGCACACTTGTAAGAAAACTAGACACTAGCTTTTATATAGAATTTAAGTGAGACAAGCAGTATATTGTCTCATACTAATCTCAATAAAACATAAATACTATCCTTGACTGAATTATTATAGTTGAGTCTACACTAACTTCACGATGCTACTAACTTGATGATACTTGGTTTTTCACAAAACAAGTTTAACATTCAAACATGTTTTTCTATCTAAACTCTAATAATCTGAAATTGTCTATAGGAGAACGACATATCGCAGGAGTTTGCAGGAGCCTCACCAGGCTTCGATTTTGCTGATCAGTTCGTGAATTATAAGTAGATTTATTATGCGGATAGGGAAAGCAAGGCGTCTAAAGATTGTTTACAGGTGTTCCGTAATATTTCTTGTTTGTGTTAATTTCTCTATTTTGATACTGGAAGATCTCCGATACTTTTATGTGTGCTTAAACTGAAGCTTTTGGACCTAAAATTAATTGTCTCGCGTGTCATTATAATACTCTCGATGATAATGTTGTTGATTAGACAACATGAAAACTTTTGTCTATAAGGGGATTGACCCGGATGTGCCTGGGGCTCGGCCCGGTCCCAGTTTTTTTCTGCTTTTCTGTTTTCTGGACTGGATCCAGTTCAGCTCGTATAACTGGTCTGAATCAAACTGACCCGGCTGGGCAGCAGGCACGCGTG
>Ga0325411_1008593_pt1 | contig 11036 bp, 4 predicted proteins | sample PopdelMetagenome_13_FD_206181 | JGI IMG/M metagenome (GOLD analysis project Ga0325411, IMG submission 206181) | Populus deltoides microbial communities from Bellville, Georgia, United States - Xylem-PdIQD-R4 | ecosystem: Host-associated > Plants > Phyllosphere > Stem > Wood/Secondary xylem...
AAATACTTCTCTTTTTTTTCTTTCTCTACATTGTCAATAAGAATATTGCCCAATCCAAAGAAAGAAAAATGTCAATCATATTGTTTGCTCAAGAAATATATATTAATTCTCCTTTAGAATCTCCCTCCCTGAATATAATGTTTAATACTATTACCAATTTTGCGATAGTATTGTTTTCATTTACTTTCACAAAGCTAGGTCCAAGAAAAATTGCCATGAGCATGGTGGACTTGAACTTGTGAGTCTTCATTCAAGCCTGTTAATTTCCATTATCCGTTTGAAACATCTAGTTATCTGGGGACTAAAATGGAGAAATAATTTGCTTTCAATTGCCTGTGGCCTCTTTTTTTTCTTTTTTTTTTTATTGTAATTGGAAAGTAAGTGAAAGAAGAGACTTTTTAATTTTTCTTTTGACAAAGAAAAAAAAAGTTTAATGTTATTTTTTTACTCTTATACTAATAAGTATTATTAAATAGTGTTTGATTATTGTCTTGAACAGAAAAAATAAAAATAATTGGAACAGAAAAGATAAAAAATCACTTCAAAATTATTCGAGAAATATTTGTTTTTATGTCTATTTTTGTTTCTATAACCAAATACATTTCTGTGTTTTTGTGTGAATATTGTCCCTTCATTTGATTTGAGCATTGTTATTAATTATTGACCGAACTTCTTAAAAACAATATTTTCATATCTTGTTATTTTTAACTGAATTTTTTATAGATATTAATGAAAATTAAATTCACTTTAACAAATAATTTCAATTTTTTTTGAAGTGGAAACTATTTTTTTATTTTATAGAAAATACAAATTAAAAAACTATAATCAATAGAATATAATTTGAAATTATCATATAATTTGAATATAAGTGGAAAATATCAACTTAATTAAAATACCAAAAATTATGTTTTTTTTTTAAAAAAAAGTTTCTAGTCAATGATAATGGTCAAATCAAATAGAAAAACAATATTTTAATGTGAGCTAGCTGGAGAAGAAACGCCATTAAACCAAGGAAAAAAAAGGTTCGATCTTTCTTATCCTCCAAGAATAAAACATCACGTTTGATCTACATTTATTGATGACAATGGAGGACAGATGGATACAGGAAATCAGATCTTTCATTTTTCCCATCTCAGGAAAGATTCAATGCTCTCATCCCTCCTCTTTCTTCGAAAGAAAAAAAGAAAAAGAAAGAAAAAAGAAAAAGTTGATGCAAACATGTGATCTTCCATGTTTTGGTTGCTTTTTGTTGATGGCTGCCTAGCGGTATGCCACACACCAAGTAAAGGTTAAAGGGTGATCAAGAGAATATGCTAGCTATTCAGTCATTGGATCAAGTTCACATCTATAGCAGTACTATAATTCTTATATATATATATATTTTAATCCCATTGCTAATATATAGCATGTCTTTGATCAAGGTTAAAAGGGTGTTTGATAGCCTGGTTAAATTTGTTTTTCAAATAATTTTTTATTTAAAAATATATTAAAATAATATTAGTATGTTGAAACAATAAAAAAACAATAAAAACAAAAATAAAAAATTAAGAAAAACACGATCTAACAATAATCCCAGACAGTTCATAGAATTACTCTTGGCCAAGAAGATTTTCCACCTTGAAAATCCCTTCAATATATATCAACCTTTTTGTCTATTCATCTAATTGCGACTGGCTATTTGATAATGACGTCCTAGCAACTCAGATTAGCTTGTCCACCATCAAGTTAAACAAGTCAAGGAAATATTGATCACATCGATCCGCACTCTGTGTATTTTTTTTCTCTGCTAGCTAAGTTGGCAATGATGGCATCAACTAATTAGCTTTTTCCCTCAGAATTTAACAAAGTTTAATTGTGTTTTCTTCTGATTTTCTTTCTGTAATTGATAGAAGAAATCCAACCCGTCCTATATTTAAAACTAGGGTTTTGATTTCATTCTTGAACACATGTTATTAAGAAGGATAACAGGCGCAGTAACATCCAACTTTCGGTAACCACAAACGAAAAAGAGAGACAGAAAGGTGATGGCAAGAGAGAGAGATAAAAAAGTGAACGCAATTTTATTAAAGATTCCCACCATTTAACATTTTAAACCATATCTTCATCTGAATGATTGTCAACGAGAACTTTTTAGCTCCCACTAAATGGAATTTGAGTTTGAATTAAAGTGTTTCATTAGTCAAATATCATGTTTAAGATTATTTATAAGCTAGCTGTCGATGCTGCAGCCTGTGGATGGCGAAAGTCTTCTCAGGGGAGGAAGAAAATGCAGCAAGGTATAAGAATAAAGAGGAGATGTAGCTGGGCTGGCTAGTATTCGTGGGATCAGAGAAGACACAAGAGTGTGGGTTTGTTGTGTTGGTGGGTGTTCTTGAAGGGTACACAATCTGAGAGATGCGAGCTGCTTTCTAGCATAAAGTCAAATGTGTTACTGGGAGTTTATGGTATATATCGAGCTGCTCCTAGAATGATAATGGAGGTCCGTGCATGCAGGAGGAGTCAAGCTAGAATGTCAATGGAGGTCCGTGCAGGCAATCTTTCAATATTAAAAAAATGCAATAAATCGGGAACGATGAAGATAAGATTTGGCCGATGGAGGTCCATTGGTCTGCGCATATATGATTCTTATATCTGAAAACGGGCATGGAGACAGCTACTGCGGTAACTTCCAACCCGCTGCAGCCTCGTACATATATTTATGTGCATATATTTTCATATTTTTTTATTTATTTTAATGAATATGAAATATTTTAACTTTATATTACTTACAATCAATTTTTCATATATATAATTGATATTAACAAAAACTCTAAATAGAGTGGGAGTTTAGAAATAGTTTATATGGATTGCTATGTGAAATTATTTTTTTATGAGAAAAAATCAAGCTTTAATGCTAAGTTATTTTTATCTTGTTCACTGATTCATTGGTCATTAACAGATTATTTGATTGTATGTAATTTTTTTATTTTTTTACATGATAAAAATACTTTTTTATCCTAAAATTAATAGAATTTAGAACTGTTGACCAATGATTTTCATAACTTTTCACAAGTTTCTTAACAGTAAAGATGTTTTTTGCCTCCAAGATAAAAAAAAATTATTGAGCCGCTAAACAAGAGTTTTTCAGGTTTTTCCATTATTCATGGACAATGAAAGTACGCTTTTAACCTTAGAAAAGATAAAAAATTACCTTTGTATTTGGGGGTATTTTTGCACTTTTACATGAATATTTTGTGTAATTAATAGAGTCATAGAGGTGTTTTAGTATTTTTCACATTTACTTTTAGATTTTTTTAATTAGAGAAGTTGTTGGAGTGTGTTCCAGACGTGCTAGCAAGTGAGTGGCGTTCGCACGATTCTAGTGGCGCATGTAACGTCACCTAGTGGCTTAATCTATTTATCTGTTGTCTCCCTGAATATGCAACCATATCATTTTCCACATGGTATGACACGTGTAAGTGTACGGTGGTTAGATTGTCATCAATGATCATTTTCCCTTCTTATTTCTCTCTCTTGAGAGATAAACTACACTATTGTCTTTTTTATTAAAATTTTAGTGTTCAATCTTTTAATTTTTTATTTTGTTCTTATTTTTTATATATAAGTTTTTTCTGTTAAAGTTATTTTTTAATTTAATTTAATCCTTCAATTAAAAAAATTTATTTGTTCTCTAATTATTTTTTTTTTCGCCTTAATTTTTTTTCTAGATTTTGTTTTGTGATTGATTTTTTTTTAATATTTAATTTATCATGAATTCCACTTCATCGGCTTCATGAGAGTTTAAAAATTCAAAAAATTTTAAAAATGTAGTTAGATTATAGTGTCAAACAGGTGAGCTGAAACATGCTGACTTGCAAGGCGCATGATGATGGATAGAATCATTCAAATTAGCAAGAGTGCTTGTTGATTCACGAGCAACTCTTTTGGATGTTAAACTCGGAAGCTAGCTTCAGGAATCTCTACAACAAGAAGAAATCTAGCAACTATTGACTGTTACGGAGATGATATATCTGGGGGCAAAGGGAAGGGTAAGAATTTCCAACGCCTTGTTCAACACATTATCTTGGATTATCTCTCAGATTTCCTAGTCAGCCACGTTCTCAGTTCTCTCAAATAATGCTTGAAAGCGATGGCAGGAGCATTCGCGAAACCATATTTATTAAATGAATTCTGAACAGTACATTGTCAAACCGACAAGTTAGGAGCTGAATAAAGTTCTGTGAAATTTTATTAAATGAATTGGTTGAGAAACCGATGCCAAAAAGCATGAGAAGCTTACAACAACATAAAAGTAGTGTAGACGCTACAAAAATCAATCTATAGAAACAGGAATGTTAATAATACTGTTACAAATGCCATCAATGACAGGGTGAGGGAGGAGGAGGACGAAGCTACTATCTGAATGATGAAATTGCAATTCCCTTGGGAAATATTCTGATTGGTAATCGTGGCCAGGCCTTCAAAATTACAGGCGAATTCATCCTGGTTTTGTACCTGGTAGTACATGTTGAAAGCATATGAAGCATTCCCATTGGAGTCCAAGCTGTTGCAAGAAGAGCCATATCCAAGTGCAGTGCAGTCTGAACGTGAGCAAGCATAATCTATGTTCTCTGCAAGCTTGCTAAGATCCTTAGCATTTGGATTAAACATACACCATTTAGCCGGAAGATATTGCACATTCCGCGCACCCGCAAGAAACTTGTTTTGATTCTGACCAGAAAGATCTATAGGAAATTTTGGCTGCCCATCATAACGAAAGATCCCCCAATGGCGCTCAAAATTTCCAGGAGCGATGCTCTTGGCATCCTCGTCAAGAAGACCAAACAGGTAAACTTCAATGTAGCCAGGCCGAAGTGGAGTGCCTCTATTGCCTACAAGTCGTGGTATAAGTCCATTGTAAAATCTAATAGCATAACCTATGTTGGCATTCTTGTCCCCATCTGTGGGCCAGCCTACCTCGCCTACTACAATGGGCATATCCCCATGCCCCGCTGCTTTCAAGGCCGAAACCAAGGTGTCAAAGTTGGCATCAAAAACGTTGGTGTACTGAATCCCAGTACCTTTGTCTACAACAGGTTGAGGAGCCCCATCAAAGAAAGCATAATCAAATGGGAAATCATCATTCCCATAAAGACTTAGGAAAGGATAGATGTTCACAGTGAAAGGCGCTCCGTTCTGACTCAAAAACTGAACAATCTGGGTCATAATGTCATTGATATCACTGCGGAATCTTCCAGAAGATGGATAAGCTTGGTCATCTGGCGAGCCGTAGACATCAGCATTTAAGGGTACAGTGGCCTTTATGGAGTCTCCTACCCCAGCATCATTAAGGGCATTCTGTATGTTCCGAAGTGCTGGGAAGGTGGTGTTTAAGAATGAACCATTATAGGATGTGAGGAAAGGCTCATTACCAACTGCTACATACCTGTGCAGAGACAATAAAAATATTTAGGAATGCAGAAGTTAATTGTGAATTTTTACTCTCAACATAAAATGCATTCACAGCCAAATAATGGAAGTAAATCTTCCAATTTATATGCTTGGAAATGAAATAGTTAGTTGCTGATTTGCATAAATTCCTTCATTCAACAGAATCGATTTAATGCAGAGATATAGAATTCAAACACAATATCCACACACACACACACACACACACCATCTCTTGTAGTTTAAGAAGATATAAATGTTTTAAAGCTCTAATGCACACACCTCCAGATGCATTTTTATAGGAAATTATGGATGCCAAAGCAAAAAAATCATTCAGAAAAGGAGCCACCTAAAGGGGAAAAAATGGATTTTATTTTCTGTTTCTCAAAATTGATCACAAGAATAAATCCTTTTTTTCATTCTATTCTATATAACACACCGATAAACTTTTGGAATATAAATATCTTTTACTAGTAAATAACCACTGTTCCATCTCACAAGTAAACATAATTTCTAAACCAATGAGCATATTTGGCCATGTCTCTTTTTTTGAGTTCTGCACTTGCCACCTTCAGAGCTAATATAAAATCTTGTATTTCATATCACTTCCGAAAACACCAAGAGTATCTGAAAAGATGGAAAATGTGCAGGTTGAATTTTAAATAAGAATTACAGCAAATTTAAGTGGAAAATGATGTGTTATGTTATGGAACTACCCTTTCAATTAATTGCCACATGTCATCAAGCACTGGATATGGAGAAACCGCACAGACAAGTCTAGCAAAACATAATTCTCTTGTTCTACTTATATCCCATACCAATTGACTTTCGGAGTGGCCAAGGTTGCGTTCCATTTCTCCTTTTCAGTATATATACAAGTTCTCTCAAAGAAGTACAGCACTGAGAATATGATTCTCCAAAAAGTTTTTGAATGCATACGAAAAGGAAATCAAAAGTTCACATGGATAAAAGCTGGAGTGCTCAGTGAGATTCCAAAGCCCAACCTCCCATTTTATTTTCCTAGAAATTCTCAGCATGTGCTATCATATTCTATAAAACAGATTACTCCGAGTAGAAAACGATTAACATTTTAATGACTCGCCTAACAATTTGGCAAGCAAAACTTGCGCGCATCGCATTAATGCCTACCAAATTGTTAGCTTCTCCAATTAACAAATCACAACTGTCATCTTATGGAAGATTCAACAAACAAGTCAGCCATTTCAACAAATTCCTACTGTGGAAGCTTCTATATTCCTAAGCACGACATTGGATGGGGATAAGAGGAGCTGAATCTGTATAGCAAATGTAATAAAGTATCTGAAATTGTTGCATCTTCATCCAAAAGCAATAGAATTATCAAGACTTCCAAAACACAGACAATATTGCTGCATCTTCTGTCACAATCTGCAGGGCAACTCTAATCACAACTCATACAATCCCACTTTGTTAAATTTGTTCAAGTAACACAAATTTAAACTTAAGAAATCAATTCAAAGTCAAATCCTAGAGAACACCAACTTCTCAACTGCATTGATTATGCACTAGAAGGTCTAATTACTTCTTTCTTTTTTTTGCAATTGCAAGAAAAAGCAAAAATGTTACCAACAACAACAAAAACCATAAACTCCAAGTTAATCATATTAATAGAAAAAATTTAGTTTAGAGAGAGAGAGAGAGAGAGAGAGCTTACTTGATGGTAATTCCTCCATTGAAGTTATAACGAGTGACATTCCTCTTGACCCAATCTTTAGCACGATTATAATCACCCATTACAGCAAGCTGATCATTAGGAATAGCAACCATAACTTCAATGCCAGAACCAGCAAGCGCAGTCATTGTAGTTTGGTCTGCATCAAAAAGCTTCACTTTTAGGATGCCATTATCCTTCAACATTTGAACAACTGTTTCTGGTGACAATTTACGTATAGCCATAGTTCCCCAATTAACACCAAGACCATGAACACAACTCCCTAAAAGGCCTAAAACCAAAACCAATCTAAGAAACCAACAAGTACCCATTTTTAGTTCTGGTTTCGAAGAAAAAAATTTCAAGGAAAAGGGAAGACAAGACAACACAGTAGAGTCGAAGGGTTTTATTAATTGTTGTAACTAAAAACTCAGTTTCTTTCCTTTTTTTGTGAGAAAGAGAGGGAAAGCAACGGTTTTGACAGATGGGTACACACTGAAACAGCGAAAAAATAGCGATTTAAGGGCCACGATTTGCAGTTCGTGATTGATAGGAGAGAAGCATAGAAACACGCAAAAATCTAATGAATATTTCAAAACAAAGAAAAAAAGGAGCATAAATATGAATCAAAGACAAAAGTGTTAAAGAAATACACTTTTTTATTTCCTTCTGGTGCGTGAATAGAGAGAATCAATAACCAAGAATCCGCAACTCTTTTAAGAAACTCAAGAAACAGAGCAAGCGGAGATATCCCAATGGACTGATACTTAGTTATGATTAACAAAAATTTTATTCTAAAGAGAATGGGTTGATCGATTTTGGAAGATGGGTTTTGAATGGAAACCAAAAAAACAAGAAAAAATAGAATCGGAAGTTAAAAGGGTGGAAAGATAAAAATCTGTGGATTTGAAAAACACATGAAAGATACCAAAACCGTGTGTATCAAAAGAGACGCGTTGAATAAAAAACAAAATAGTAAAGAGAAAACACAGATGGTTTTTTTGACAATGAGAAAAGGTGAAACAGAAAACTCAGATACTTGGATAGATAGAGAGAGAGAGAGAGAGAGAGAGAGAGAACAAGGAAATGACAAAGCACCAAGGGAAGAGGTGTAGAAACCTCGCTTTCTCTCACGGGGGTATAAATATCAAGGAACGGCTCCTAACGGCTAGTATTTTTGAGAAATCATTGAGAAGGGTTTTGCTGTTTTTGATTTTTTTGTGCTCGATAGTGTGGTTGTTTTTAAATAATTTTTTATGTTAAAATATATTTTAATAATTTTTTTTTATTTTTAAAATTATTTTTGATATTAATATACCAAAAAGATTCAAAACATATAAATCATATTAAATTTTAATAAAAAAATTAAATTTTTTAAAAATATAGATTGTACCGCGTTGCCAATCACATTCTAAAACATTGCTAGGTAAGTCTTACTGTAAAAATAAAAAAGATGAATGTATAATTAAGGTATCAGTACTAATTAAGCAATGTCTAAATAAATGATTAAGAGGTAAGGATTTAAAAAATTTATGTTTCAAAATTTGTGTGTGTTTGATCATAGAATTCCTAAAAGCATTGAACTGAAAATTAAATCCTTCCAAGATTAATTGAAAATTAAATCCTTCCAAGATTAATTAATTAGATGTTTCGAATTCACATTTGTTTTAATTCAAAAATAAATAAATTAAGATTTGATGGGTAATCACACAATGTGGGGGTTAAGCTGTTCCATTTGTAAATTCTATGTAATCTTTTGCGGTAAAGTTGAGATTGTTTTTTAAAATATTTTTATTTAAAAATATATTAAAATTATTTTTAATATTAGTATATCAAAACAATTCAAATACATATATAAAAATTAAAAAAAAATTATTCAAAATTTACTGAAACTTTGGTGCAAACACAACTCCATACAAATATGGAATCTTCAATAATAGATTATCCTTTTGGGGGAGGATATAATAAATACTTTGTAAAAGTTATGAAAGATGCTTTTTCTTTCAATCTTCTTTCTCCCTTGCTGATTTAGGAAGCAATGAACTCAAAGATGCATTTAAGATTGCTTTTTGATTTTGTGAATGTTATTTAAGTTTTTATCAAAATTAGAATATGCATTTTTAAAAAAGAAGGTTTGCTTTATTCCTTAGTTTTTTATATTCAAATCTTAATGCTAATATATGATGAAATTTATTAAATTTTTCTATATTTATGTGAATGTGCGTCCTCTAAATTATATATATAAAAAAAATTAGTTCCACAAGCAACTCCATAATACCATTTTTATGTTTAAAAAGTATTTTTAAATTTTTTCTAATTTTAGATCGTTTTAAAATACTAATATTATTTTAATATATATTTTTTAAAATAAAATTTAAAGAAAAAATCCTTCCAACAATCTCAAACATCAGCAAGCTTCTTTTCCGAAGGTGACGGTCTATAACATGGTAATGACGTGGCTCCCACTTAATTAAAAAAGTATGGCACCTCAAGTTACTTTTGCAAGGTTCTCTCCATGGCTATAATTATTACTACATTATTTGTTTGTTTACAATCGATGGTATTCTCCATCATGTACACTTTTTCTGAAAGATATGTTTGTTTACAAGGAGATATTATGTTTTAAAAATAAATATTTTTTTTAATATATTTTAGATTATTTTTATATGCATATTTTACAAATAAAAAAATATTATTTTATGATATTTAAAAAAAAATATTTAAAAAAACAACTGCTACTACAATACCAAATACTATTATAATATTTTGAAAAAAAATAAAAAATTAAAAAAATATCATTTTGATATATTTTAAATGAAAAACACTTTAAAAAACAACCGTAATCACAACCTTAAAAGTCAAAGTTTACGAGATATTTTTATTCTTAGCTTCCAAAAAAAAAAGAAAGAGCTAAAAAAAACCCAAAAATGAATTAAGAAATGGTCTAAGTCTATATTTCCAATCTAATTAAACATAATCCCTATAAGTTTTAACAATAAAAAAAGTTTTAATTTTGTTTTACATTAGGCATTAGGCTTAATCTTAAGATTCTTTATCTTATATTTTTAATACAAATGATGTGTGCGGCATCATTTTAACATTTTAACTCTAAGTTAAAGATTTACTCATCAAATGATTTTAATAAGGTTTCGTTTCATCAATTTTCAAAAATTAAAAATATTCTCATTAATTTATTTGATATTAAAACTTAGATGGAGATATTGATAAAATTATGACCTTAAAAAGAGAAACTAGATTGTCGCTTGTTTGAAAATATAGTTGTGATTATTTTTTAAATACATTAAAATAATTTTATTTTATTTTTTAAAAAATTATTTTTAATATCAGCGTATCAAAATAATCTGAAAATATCAATAAAATATTAATCTGAAAAAAAAATAAAAAAAATATTTTTTTTAAATAAACACGAAAACAAATTTTTTTTCCCCTTCTACAAGTGGTGTTATAATTATTAAATAGGACAATAAAAGTGACGTTTCCCCACTTTCTATGCTTTTCAAACGGTCGGTAGCCGACAGTATAATGGGTCCGTGCTGGTACATATTTTTCTCGTAAAAAACAACATTTAATTGATACAAATGTTTTTTTTCTCCATACAAAACAATATTAATTCAAATGTGATTTAAAAAAATAAAATAAATTAATGATTTGAGTTATAATATCAACTAAGATTAATAAATTGATTTTATTTTAATTAGATAATAAAAAAATAATATTAATTAGAAAATATTTTTTTAAAATATCACAATACCTTAAGAAAAAAACAAAAGAAACACCAAATCAAATAAAAAATAATAGAGAAAAATAGATCGGGTCAATAACAAGGAAGAACATAACAAGGGAAAAAAATTAACTACACAACAAAATTTAAAATAATTAAAAAAAATAAAGTTAAAAA
>Ga0325411_1008594_pt1 | contig 11036 bp, 3 predicted proteins | sample PopdelMetagenome_13_FD_206181 | JGI IMG/M metagenome (GOLD analysis project Ga0325411, IMG submission 206181) | Populus deltoides microbial communities from Bellville, Georgia, United States - Xylem-PdIQD-R4 | ecosystem: Host-associated > Plants > Phyllosphere > Stem > Wood/Secondary xylem...
GTTTTCTCTGTCTTCATGCTTTTACTACAGAGAAAGAGAGGTTTTTTTTTAGTATTTTTTAAATGGGAAGGGAGTTCTCCTGATTTGCCCGCCTTTTATTATTTTTAGGGAAGTGTTTGATTAATGGCTATAGACAGAATAGATGGAGATTAAAAAAAAAAACGAGACAGAGATATAATTGTATTTTGTGGAGATATATTTCATAAAATGATTATTTTTTTAACGTGTTTAATTATGGTAGATAAAACAAAATAAAATATAAAAAAAATATTTTATTTTTAATATATATTGTTGTTAAATTTATATATCTTAAAAAATAATTAGATATTTTTTTATTTTAATTTATATTAAGTATTGAAATTAATAATATTATAATAATCATAATTATAAAATCAAGATTGACTTGATTGGTTAACCTGGGACCTGAACTAGCTCGAGTTTAAGAAAAAGATGAATGATTGACTAGACTTAACCCAGTCAAAAACCAAAGTCAACCCGGGATAAAACTCGGGCAAAAAAATCATTTGACTTTTTTGAGAAAAAAATTGGTTAAAACAAGGTCGCTTTGATTATTTTTATTTTATTTTTTTGTCAATCGGTTTGACCCTCTCTGCTAGTGACTTGAACCTTGCATCGAGTTGACTCTCAAGTCAGGTTTTAAAACTATAATAATAATAATCATTTTTATACATGTGTTGACTCGGGTCAACCTGTGCTAACCCTCTCGACTTGTGACCTGGGTCTTGCCCTAGTTAACCTCCAAGTCAGGTTTTAAAATATGATAATAACAATTTTTATTATTATATTGACCCAGGTCAACCCAAATTGATCTTCCTGATCCGTGACTCAGGCCTTGCCCCTGGTTGATCTTTGAATCAAGTTTTGAAACTTTGATAATAACCATTTTTATTTTATGATGACCTGAGTTAATCTAGATTGACCCTCCTGACACATGATTCGAACCTTACCTTGAGTCGACCCCTAAATCAGGTTTTAAAATTATGATAATAACTATTTTTATCATTATATTGACCAGGGTCAATGGTTAAACCCACTCGTGACCCAGGCCTTGCCCCGTGTCGACTCCCAAATCGGGTTTCAAATTATGATAATAATCATTTTTATTCTTATGTTGACCTAGGTCAACCCGACTCATGACTCGAGCATCGACCAATGACCCGAGTCTTACCCTGAATCGACCCCCAAGTTGTGTTTAAAAATTATGATAATAATTATTTTTATCGTTACATGTTTTAATTGAACAATTTTGAAATTAATAATTTTTTACAAGGATATTTTAAGAATAAAAAATAATAAATATTGTCTTTAAAAACATATATCATTTGTACCTCCTGTTTTGAAAGTACAGAAATTTAGAGATAAATTTATTTTTATGTCTCTATCTTTGTCTCTTCAACTAAATATATTTTTGTTCAAAGATAGTAACCAAATATTACCTAAGAGATATGTTGGGATGATGAATCATAGTTTTAAAACTCGATATGGAATCAATTTAGGGCAAGGTTTAGATCACGAGTTGAAAGATTTATCTCAAAAAAAAATTAAAAATAATAACAAAACAAAATTGTTTTGACAAAAGATAAATAAAAAAAGTCAATAGGTTAATTAGGCGAGTTTTTTTCTTTCTTTTTTTTTTTTTTTCAATCCAAACCTCGTGTTCTGGATTAACTTGAGAAGCCAGATCTGATGATCAAGGTTTTAAAACAATGGATGAGTCACCAAGATGGGAGTTTTTGTGTGTTGAGAATTTACACTGTAATTGGTGTAGGGAAGCAGGTGAAAAGTTTTGATTAAGATTAATTAAGTTTTAAACAAAGATCAGTTTAGCTAATACATTTAAATTTTCTCATGTCCCATGTTGACGGGGGTGGTTGATTTATGTTATTCCTCTTTTCTTACAAGCCTTGAGCATGCTAGCTATTCCTAAGTAATAAGTATACATTTATATGGGAAAATACATAAAGAAGTCTGACCGATTTATATTATCAGAAAATTAAAAAATACTAAAAAAATATTCCTCCGTGAACAACTTTAATGTTTTATTTAAAAAAAAATTGTAGTAATGATATAAATAATGGAGCACATTGAATATAATTAAACCTCTTTTAAAAAAATTATTTCAAATCGTGTTTCATCAAAATTTAAAAAAAAAGGCTTAAATTTAATTTTTTATATATATTTTCAGATCATTTTGATGTACTAATGTCAAAAATAATTTGATAAAAATAAAAAATATATATTATTTTAATATATTTCTAAATAAAAAAATATTTTAAAAAACAACTGTGATCATTCACACAGGTAATTGGGCATTGTAGTGCCCGAGAGAAAGGAACGCTAAAATATAATTAACTTAAAATAAAGTTTGAATAATTTATATGAACAACAGATTAGTTTGAAGGATATGGTGATAAGTTGGTTTAGTCTGTAGAAAGGCAATGCCTATATATATATAGTTTATGCAACCATAACAACTAAGCCACTTCCTCGTCTCTTCCTTTGGCATTTGGACTTGGCTAGCCTCCATCGCAATTCCTCATTAATTGATCCTCCTTGTCGATAAAGGCAGAGAAAATATATAAAATATGCCATAGCTATTAAACTATTGATCAAAGCGTAAATAATTATATATATTCATTTTATTAAAAGTATATTGCCCTTGAAGAAAATATTTAAGAGTAATAAGCAGTCCTTCTGTTAGGTTATGTTACTTTTCCATCAAGTTAGGATTAGTAGTATTTACCAAGTGATTAGCATGTGATATTAAAATTAATCACAAGAGAAATTAACACGTGTGTTTAATTAGGGCTATATATGTAATGAGAGTTTACATGCTAGCTAGGTGCGTTTAATATTAACTCCAATTTGGACAGAAACCTAAGTACTTCGTTTAATACAAGGATTAATCTTTAAGGAGCCTTGGCACATTTTACTTTTAGTCTTCTAAACTACTTGGAATATTGCATTTTGTGGTAACAAGTGATGATCACTAGGTAATTAACCTCAAGGGATGGATATGATTAATTATAAGGTATGTTTCTTTCCTAATTCTAACTTAGTGTTCAAAATCAGGTTTCAAAAAATAAATTTTTCATAAATGTACTAATTGTAATTAATGCAAAGATCATATCTTTAATGAGGTGGGGGAAATGATTTAATTACCATATGCAAACGTTAGATGATAATAAAATATATATATATATATATATATATCACATAGGTGCATATGAATCACGACCCCATGGCAAGTGTTTGTATACCATGATCATGGCATGTTAGCATGCCATCACTGGCTCCTTTAATTCCCATATAACCGTAGGAATACATGTTCATCAATATATATAGACCACACACCAAGTTGCAGTTTCCTGATTATTATAACAAAAAATGTAAGAGTGTCTATTAAAAAAGGAGGTTTTTTAATAAATAAAAAGAAATATAAAAAAACAAAATTATTGAAATCAACTCAGTTCAAGGTTTTGGTCGTGGCTGGGTATACTCCTTGAACCTTGTCATTAAAAAAAAAGAATTGAAAAGTCATTTATTTTCGGTGACATTAATGAGGAATAAATATTCATTATATATCATTAATAAGATAATAAGTATGGTGGGTCTGTTAAGAGATTCTTTGTACACCTATAAGTGTAGGGGAATCATTATCTCAATATGAATGATTCATATAATTTTTCTAGATAAAGAGGCATGATGATTTATCATGCCTAAAATATTTTTAATCTAGAAAATCATCTAGAGTCCGACATATAGTTCTAGAACCCGATAGTTTTTTAATCCAAGTACTTTAGATCTTATACTTTTGTCAGACTCATATTGTTTTGGGTTTGGATAATTAATGTCAAACTCAATTATTTTAAGTCTAACACGTTCATCATATCCATATTATCTTGGGTTTAATTAATTTATAAACTCAAACATCTTCAGTCTGACATGTTCGTCATATCCATACCTGTATGGTGTATTTTATAATCCTATATTATCTTGGATTTAATTATAAATAAAACTCAAATGCTTTAGATTAAGTATGTCTACTGTACCCGTCCTTTTTTAATTTATAAAAATTTAGTTAAAAATTAGTGACTCATTATATTGTACTTTGATTTTACTAATGAATGTCAACTGCTTGCGTATTCGTAGTTACCATAGCATACAAGGTTAATTAAAAATTTCCAAATAAATTAATAAATAGAATTAAGTGAAACCACTTTGCTTGACCATATTTTAATCAAGTTGCTAGCTAGCCAACTTCCTAATTATTTAATAATTAAACCCCTTTTTGAAGGAATAAATTAAACAAAACCCTTTACTGGCCATAAAGAACCTTTGGTGGAAGAGAGAGTCGCACTGATAGGTTAATTAATTAATCACTTTTAAGAAAAAAATAATTACATGGAAGAGAAAGATGATTGGGTGAGACAGCATCCTCAATACACGGATTACTTAACTGCTAAAAAATTTCGGTAAGTGTGATTCAGTCCCTTTCACTAGGTTTACCAAAGATGGCAATAATTATTTAATTAATTTTTAAGGGTTTTGTTTAAATTAATAAATAATGGTATTGATGACTACAGAAAATTAACCTCAGAAATAAAGCAATGTGATTGGTTCATATACTTGCCAACGTTGAAGATTTATATATAAAAAATTCATTTAATTAAGGATTAGTTTGTGATGTTTTTCCTAAGTTCATAATTTGGCATCTCTTTGGCCTTTTTTGTTGGGTTTTATATATTAAAAAAATGGTGTAAGTAAACCTATTAGGGTTAGCTCAAGTGGTTAAAACTTGGTTTTCTAAGGATTTATGTATGTTGAATCGTTAATGAATTTTAAATTTTTATGTATTACCTAATATGAAATTTAAAATATATATATATATATAACTAATTACGACAATAAAAATAAACCCGCAATTATATATATACAACTCTTATATATATATATAATCATTAAGAATAATTATCTTAATAAATTTGGTTTTCATGCGTGATCACAGACAAACAAATAAACATTTGCATAATCAATCGAGAGTTGAGTGCTTAATTTGTTATCACATGTCATAATTTTATTTTTATTTTTAGGGTAGAGGAGGGAAGCACATGTTCTCTTGATTTTTCTTCTCATGGTCGGCATCATTTTACCCTTAGTTGACTGTTTAAGATATTATTAATTGGTAACATGGCTTTGCAAATTAATTAAGATCCCAACGCACAATTAATATATATTATAATTAACAGCTTAAGTTTTCATAAAAATTATCATATGGAAATTCGTTTACACTCATGCATTCTGCATATCATAATTCCTTATTCCACTTTAGAAATTACTTTTAAGAGCATTTGGTTGTTTTTTAAAATAAAAAATCACAAATAGTTGATATAGATGAAACATGTCTTTTTGTCCTATCTGTATTTGAAATTATATAAATTTATTATAAAATTATTTTAGAGATAGATTTATTTTTATATATATCTCAACCTTTATCTATGCAACCAAACATGTTTTTGTTTTTTTTATAATAAAATACTAACTAAACACAACAATATTGAAAGAATAAAACTTCATATATTAGTTTTTTTTAAAAAAAAAAACTATTACGCGAAATTCATAAAAGTTTAAAATAGATAAAGATGCATAGTTTAAATCTTATATGACCAATTTAGTGTATATTTAGTAATGTGATGCACGATACTTTTGCAAAATAACTTTTCAATTTATAATGCATCAAAAATATATTTTTAATAGAAACACATCAAATCATTAAAAAAAACTAAAATAAATGAATTTGATTTTTTTCCAGAAAAAACAATTTAAAAAGAATTTAAAAAAGCAAATTAAACTGCAAAAATAATCACTTTTATTATGATTGCCATTATATCTATTCGTGAATAGTTTATGATTTTTTTTATTTGTAACATGAGTTGATTTATAATTAGTTGGTGAATGGATAAGTATTATGCATTATTACTAGATAATTACATGATATTGTTCTTATTACGTGGTTAATTTTCTTTATAAAGACCATATTCATGAAATAACTTCTAATGCATCAAACTAATGGCATATATCTACATCACTTATATAGCTAAAGCCTAAAATGCATTGTTTAGCTAATTAAAGGAAGAATGCAATGAGGAATAAAAATCACTAATCATTTATCAAAAAGAAAACTCGAAAATATTATAGATAATTGCATGGAAATCATCAAGGGTTTTGTGAGTTCTGACAAGATTCATGTTGGGTCTCAAAATCTTGTGCAGTACGTGGCCAATTTCAAATGGGTGTACTAAAACCCCAGTAGACATCTGCTTGGACTATTGTGCAAGTCCAAACAAAGACTAAACTTTTTGCTCACATTCATCGTTTGGGATTGGAGCCTTTAATTTTTTCGGTGGAGTAAATAAAAAAATAAAATTAAAAATTAAGGAAAAAGTGATCACGAGGAGGCACAAAAACACTCAACTCATCAGCAGCCAACAGGTGTGTTTGTATGTGGATGTTGGGCCAATTGCTTCCTTGTAGTAGTAAACACTCTTTTAATAATCATGGACAGCAAACTCTCCACCAGAATCTCTCAATAATAGCATACAAATTGCTTGCTTGTGCAAAATTTTTATACATATATATGTTAAATTATTTTATTAACCCTAGAATTCAGGCTGGGTTTAAAAAATAAATGAAATCATGTTTTTTCTCCTATAGATTGAGTGATATTCTGATCTTATCCTTATAGTTTAAAACTTTTTGATGCTGATCGATCTTATATTTGACAAAAAAAAAATGGTATACGTTTTAAATGTTAAATGAATAATAAAAAAATTTTACAAATTAAATAAGAACCTAATTTTTATGTTTTATGTATTTTAATTGTTAAGAATTTTTATGAGACATTATGATATATATAGAAATCCGAAAGAAAGAAGAGAGAAAGCATGAGAAATGAAAAAAGAAAAGATAGAGAGAGAGAGAGAGAGTAAGAATCGAGACTTCATTAGGTTTTTGTTAAGTATTTAATGGCAATTAGAGATAAGATTGAAGCCTTTTCTAATAAGGAATAATATTGAAAAAATTAAATTGTAGGAATTGTTTTTAAATTGAATTGAATTAATTGATTTCATCCTCCAACATTTAATTTTTTAGATGTTGAGCTCCTGGGTTGAGTTTGGATCAAGAATTTAATAGATTGCGGGTTTGAGAGTTTAACCCAAGTTTACAAGATTTGCATCGTCTTGATATCTTTTCTACGATGAAAAAAATGGTTGGCCCTATTATAGTTTTATATTAAATTAAATTTATTGATTGTATCTTTGACATTTAATTTGAGACAATACTTTAAGAAATTTTGTTTTTTAATTATTTTTTTAGAATTTAGTATTTTTTGTTTATTTACTTTTTTTTATTAAGTTATCCTAGTATCAAGTCTTGAATTATCAATTCAACAGGTTTTTTAAGTTTGGCTTGAATTTTATTTTTTTTTAATATTTTTGGATATTAAGTTAGTGATAATAATTTTAGATTTAAAAGAAATTACATCGCAATAAAAAAAAAAGAAAAAAAAACAGAAGATGCGGGCCACTTTCTAAATGAAATTACAAGTACTTGATGCCAATCGATCCCCCAAACCCTGGAAGCACCATACCACCTAAGATTGTGATTTTGTCATTTTGACAACTCCCTGACAAAGAAAAAAAGGTCTTTCCCATGAATCCTACATTTGCACTTCATTCTTTGTAGGGCATGTTGATTTGATATGGCTTTTCTCAACGTTGTCTTCTTGTCATCTGGTGTTTGTAGCTATGGCTAGTGACATTTCGTGTCAATATAAGATCTCCCAAGAACCCCTTCGCGCCATTGAAGGGTTGATTCATAGTTTTTTTTTTTTTTTTTTGGGTTTCCAAAGGACTATATATCTTTCGTATCCAACAAGTAACAACGCTTGATTGTCTCACGTTTATATGTATTTAGTGTGTGTTTTCCATAAAGATTAATTGAGGTCATGACATAGGTATTAGATTTTAGAGTGATGGAATTTTTAAAACTATTAAAAAGAAGCAGAGATGATCAATAGTTTGGAATTGATCCGTCATGTATTTAAGTCGGGATATCAACTTAGATTTATTTTTTTAATCCAAAATGATATTATTTTCTTTTTAAATCATTAGTTTTGACTTAGTTGAACTTAACAAGATCTATATAAAAAGTAATTCAAAATAAAATTTATTCTAGAATTTAAATCGATGATAATATATATTGGTCATGGATTTAAGTTCTACCACTGATTCATGAAGGAGTCATGAGATATATATATATATATATACAGTATCTCCATGCCACTCAAGCACACCATTGAAGACCCAACTGAACAAGAGGAGCTAGAAGGCTCCTGAGCATGATGTTTAGCATTTTAGGGCACATAACATGGGTAGTGGACAGCACCACTCCGGGATTTCTTGCCTAGCTCTGTAGTAGGGTCCCCTTTCTAGCATGATAATTAAGTATATATTGCATGCAAATCACTTTCACTATAGATAGAGGAGGTCTTGTCTTGGTTCTTACCAGGTAAAACTAGGAGCGAGCTTAGGACAAGAAGATTGCTTGCTGATAAAAGCAGTATAATATATATCTCTGTGCATATATATCACTATCCTAATTAGTTGTATGTAGCTAGCCTTCTTTCTGCACCTACTCGAACCAACATGTTAGATTAGACAAAAGATTGCCTAATCATAGAAGCACCACATATCTCTCTTTACATCTCACTTTCCTCAAATCTATCAAAGCTTGTTAAGCCCTTTTCCTCCTTTCTCACCCAACACACACTTCAATGTTTATTATTATTGTTTTTGTTCTTCATTAGGATATTTTAAACATGTTTGTACATCAATTGACATGAAGTCTTTTTTTTCTAAATAATTTTAATGACATACATTGTATATGATTTGATGTATTTAGAAGAATATAACATTTTTTTAAAAAAAGTTAAATTAAAAAAACTAGCAATTTTGTGTAAAAATAAGATATCATTTGAACAATTGAAATAAAAGGGATATGTTCCATTATTCTTTATATTTTGAAATAACAAAAATTCACTCTAAAGTTGTTCTATAAATAGATTTGTTTTATATTAATATTTTTATTTTTCTAATCAAACACTTTTTTTTTTTGGTTTATGTGTTTTTCATCCCAAGAAACTAACCTTCACTAGCAAAATTACTATGAATGGAACAAGGAATATCAAATTAAATATTACCCTAATTAAGAATGGATGTCACCATTTTCATAGACTATGCTGCTAGCAAAAGCCCATTTGGCTTCAAGCACCTCATTGTCTTCACACGTACACAAATCGTAAAGAATATATAATAGAATGCGATCTAAGGCAATGAAAAAAAGTGTTAGAGAGAGAGAGCCCAGTGCCGGTCTTCGAACATGCTACAATAGCTTGATTGCTTCCCCCCTTCCTAAGAAACAATGCTGGGTTTATTTAAAAAATAAATAAATAAATTTACATACATACATACTTATATATTTATATATATTTTTTGATTAAAATATTCAAAAACATTATAGTGTCAACCACATGTTGTGCTCTAATTAAGATAGAATGAAGAATAAATTTACCCAGGCTGTCTTAATTATAAATGGAGCAAGCACTTAAGAAACTTGAGAAGTGTACTAGAAATTATTAAGTAAATGTAGATGTCAAATTGGTCGGTTAATTCGCCTGTTCCTTGCATCCACCTAATATCTCATGGGCAACCAACTTTTTGACCTATCAAGAGCATAGCTGGTGAAATTAATCTGGTTTGATTTGATGGGTTGATTCAAGAAACTCAAGGTTTGAAGTTTGATCCGAGACAAGTTTTTAGTTGAGTTAGATAAGATATTAACATGACAAAACTCGGTTTGGTCAATATCGATGAGTTTTTTTAAAATAAAAAAACCAAAATAAAAGTTGATCTTGATATTTATGTGTAAATTAATTTTAGCAATCCAATAATTCAACTATGATACTATTTTCATGTTGTGAATAACATTACCTATTACCTTAATAAGTAAGTGTGAATTGTGATCGTGAAATCTTCTATATATTTCTAGACGGCAATGGTGCCAAGTGCGTGCAGATTTGATATGGGCCTTGAGAGTGACTTCATTGGCTGGGGGCCTATCGGGCCTCAAAGCCTCTAATTCTTGTTTGGAAGCCCAGCAGATTAAGTCTTTCCCTGTCATCCTTTTTCTGCTTGTCATTGTCCCTGATATATAAATGCACGTATTAATATTTCATTTTATGTTTTAGCCTGTTTTACTAAAATTATTACATATTGTAAGTTGGAGAATATCTATTAAATTTTAAATCAAAAGGTGTTTTGTATAGGAAGTCTTAGAAAACTTTAAACCAAAAATGTAGGGCATTTAATTTGAGATTTAGTAAAACAGTTTTTTAATTTCAAAATTATTTTCTTAAGAATAATTTGTTTGACATGCATCTTAGTACCAATATCCACTTGTAACTTAACTCAAACTAGGTTACGTGGGTAAAAGTTGACATGGTTCAAACACAATATTTTCAATCTAGTAAAAATCAAATTGATTTTTTATTTGACTTTTTAATTTTTTTTAAAAAAATAATATTATTTTAACTTTTAAAAATCTAAAAATAACAATATTGTATTAACTTGAGAAAACCCGTACCAGATTTTATAAAAGCTTTGACTCGCTGAAGGCTATTGATTTGATTGATCTAGTGAAGTGGGTATAGTATTCGAATAGACCTTGCGTTGTCTACTTGCATATTTTGAGTGGAGATGTAACTATGGATGGCCCAGAATTTCTCTCTCAATTCGAGCCTAGCAACTTATCACATGGCTGAAGCCCGAGCCATGTCTAGTCTGCCTGGACTGGCTACATTTTTCTTCTCCAAATTTCTTCACCTAATCCATCAATACATTGACCTCTCACCCTCTTGAGCCCATCGACTAATGCATCAAATATATATATATATA
>Ga0325411_1008597_pt1 | contig 11031 bp, 9 predicted proteins | sample PopdelMetagenome_13_FD_206181 | JGI IMG/M metagenome (GOLD analysis project Ga0325411, IMG submission 206181) | Populus deltoides microbial communities from Bellville, Georgia, United States - Xylem-PdIQD-R4 | ecosystem: Host-associated > Plants > Phyllosphere > Stem > Wood/Secondary xylem...
TTTTTTTTTATCCGACCCAGAAAGCGGTGCGGAACAGGTACGTAGTTGCTTCGAAGCTCACAAGGCCATGGAATATTTGGCCAGCCCCATTTTTTCCCATGATTCCTCACCTCTTTCCATCTAATCCTGTTTAATTAATTTTTCATTTCACGGGGCTGAAATGTGCTGCTGTTCATTATCTACTCTTATTTTTTCTCTGGTCACAACTGTGAAGCAAAGCAACCATATCATATAGCCTTTTTGACTTTATGCGCAAGCGCTTTTCAATTAACCCAACACCATCCATCCCCCATATTCGACTGCGTCCATCTTTGTCCCACCCCTCTTACTGAATACTGAACATGATTGGTAGTTAAACTCTATCTTTCATGTCTCTTTTTTAATTGGAAGCGGTAGCTAGCACAATAATCTTATTTTTTGTTCAATAATTGCTCCTTGCTAGGCGACGCCATAGAATAGAGCAGAGAAAAGGGATAAAAAAAACATCGCCACACTGGGATCTTGTCAATTGTAAAGCTCACCCACCTATGGCACATGCCACCTTCAAGCTTCATATTTTCCTTTAGGAATCAACCACTCCATTTATAGTGGTATGAAAAAAAGAACAAGGTCAATAAATACAGTAGGTATTTGTCTTAATTCCTCCAGATGAGTTACCAGCCAAAAAGCACGCCAAGATGGCGATGATGGATACAGGAGCTCTAAAAGGAAGAAATGCCATTGAAGAAGTGGGGTATTTGAGGGGAGGGTTCTCTGTTCCCTCCATTTGTTCCTCAACGAGCTATTCCTTTCCACGAAAGAAGTCTTTAATGAGGAAGGCGCAATTCTACGTCGATGTGGGCCTTCTTCCCTGCCAGTTTTTTTCCATAAAGAAAAAAAACTTGTATAAGTGCGTAAGTAAATACAAAAAAATCCATCACAGAGAAAATATCAGTAAATAACTACAACAAGATAAGGTACAATGGGGTGTTACTGTTCAATATTGAAAAGGGAAGAGAGAGGTTGGTGGCAATTACAAAAGTGAAACCAAACAACTGTCTGTTGCACTGGCCTGTTACACATGATTTGGCCAGAGAAAAGGCAACGCTAGAAACAGGGAAAAAGTTAAAGGGAGGTTGCAAGGTAATTATAGGCACGAAAAGAAATCCAGACCCCAATGTTGTTTCTTTCTCTCTCCCCTACAGTCACATGTCCTTTTTTTTTTTTTTGCCCAAAGTGAAAAGCTTTGCTTGAATATACAAAACAAACAAAGAAAAACCCAAATCCTAAGCCAGGCCAAGCCACACTCTTTTCTCTCTTCTCTTCTTAGTTTTTCTTATCCATCTCCTTCAATTCCATGACCTTAGGCCATGAATGATTGAGTGAACTAGACAAAAGTTTCCTCCCTGTCTATTGACTCTATCCCTCTTCACCACCCAGCACACCATACTAGTCATATCTCCAACCTCCAGCTCCTTTTCTGGTGTCCTTTTCTCTCCGCATTTCCTCTCCTTGTTTGGCTAGACTCATGAGAATGATGGCCATGTGTTAACCTTTGCTCTGGTTGGTAATGCAGTGGAATGAGAGATTTTAAAGTAGCCTTTTTTACTAGGAGAATGAGGGAAAGTGAAAGAAAATAAGCAAAACTTAAGCCACTCCTCCTGCTTTCCCATTCATTTTCACTCTTTTATCTTGAATACATATTTTTTTGTGTTGGGCTGCTTCATTTGGCTGGAAAATGAGAAAGCATGGATGGCAACTTCCTTATCACCCTCTTCAGGTACTTATTTATTTATTATTATTATTATTCTTATTTCTTTTTATTGTGTTATTTTTCAGTGCTCTGCATCTTTATTGGTTGAAAGTTTTGATCTTGAGTGGTCGATGTGAAGGTGGTGGCTGTTGCTGTATTTCTGGCACTGGGGTTTGCTTTTTATGTGTTCTTTGCTCCTTTTGTGGGGAAGAAGTTATTTCAATACATAGCGATGGGAATCTACACTCCTCTTGTAAGCGAATTCACACTTTTCCGTATAGTATTTTTTTTTTCTCCTTGCATATTTTTTAATGTGTGCTTTCATTATTTTTAGCGGGTTTAACAACCGAGATCTGTTTTCCTCTTCTTGGTTCAAAAGCTCCTAGCTTTATTTTCTCTAATTCGATTCCCTTGTGTGTTTCTGTTTTCAGGGATTCTTCTATCTATAGATCCTTTCAAACATACTGTCACTTTAGTTGATAAATGTGATTGAGTTGATTGTTGTCTGGTCCCTGTGTTTGTTACCTAAAACCATAACAAATGAACTACAAATTTGATCCCCTAAAGATCAAAATTTTGGCACTAGTTGGAACAAAAACACTGTGCCATTTGTTTCTCTGTGAATGCTAGCCCTTGGCATATGCCTGTGTTAACAAATCGGGGATATTTGATACAGTATGCTATTAATTGTGGTCTTCCAATTAAAGCAGTATAAAGCCAGTCCTTGCAATTTTCTATTTAGACTGTAATTGCTTAATCACTGGCCTCTATCTCTCTCTCCCCCTTTTTTATTTGTGGATTTTCACAAACTGTCAAAACCCCTCCAAAGCATGCATTTTTTTAAGAAGAGAGTCAAAAGACTTTCTGGATTAACATGGAACTCAAAATAACCATTAATTAATTTCAGTTTTCTACCCTTTCATGGTCTTGTTGGGAATCCATGAAAACATATCACCATTATGTCACTTGCAGAATATGAATGGTGTCTATGTATAACAAATGTTTTATTGCTAAGTACTGAATAGACAGCTAACAAGCTTTCTATTCCGCCAACACACATAGGGGTGATGATACTGAAAGCAGTTAATTACCAAAATACAGAATTGGGTTAGATTTTATTAGTGCATGCTATGCATTTTCAGGCTACCTAATTCCGTGTTTAACAATCAACTTCTCTTACATGATTCGCTGTATGCCTTTGGATTGAGATATTTCCGACTGATTAAATTCTGGATGAGAAGTTAATAGGTAGTAGCTATGGCATCAATATATTTATATCTGACATGCTAGCCCATGCTAGTCAAATAGATATCCTTGGACCTGGTGATATATTCGAAACACTTTACATTTGGCTGTTAATGTGGTCTGTAAACGATAATTCATTTGCCAGAGGAAAAAAATAGTAGGCTTATATTTCGGTCATGCTATGGTTCTAAATTTCATTTGAGCAAATCATGACATGAGTCAGCCATTTTAAGCATAGAAATTGCATCTTCTAGTCTTGTTTATTAGTGACAACTAATACAGGTCAATGTAAATGCAACATACATGCACTTCACAACCACTGTTTCTTATGCTGGTTTCATTAGATGTGTGCTCTCCACTTCTCCTCTAGTTGGCACTTTAATAACTGCTCCTCTGCTTTTCAGATTACCTGTGCCTTTGGTCTATATATTTGGTGTGCAGCTGCTGATCCTGCGGACCCTGGAGTGTTTAGATCCAAAAAGTATCTCAAGATTCCAGACAGTGAAAAGCATAACCCACAGAAGGATTCAAAACTCGGTGGAGGGTCAACTTCATCAATACATGATGCAAATGCTTCTACAGTTGTAGGAAATTCTCTGGAAAAAGAGGTGGTGGGTGCAGAATCAACTAAGAAAGAGCCCAAGACTCAAATTGATAAGGTGTCATCAGGGAATTCATCTTGTTTCCAGTGGGTTTTCTTTCCTTGTGCTTTTTTCTGTAATCACTGCAGTTCGAGTGATGAATCTTCTGAGCTACAGATGAGCGAAGATGGCATGTTCTATTGCAGTTTGTGTGAAGTTGAGGTTGGTAGGAGTGCTTGAAGTCAATAGATTTTTCACTTATTTTTAAATTGTCCAGTAGAGTTAATAAATATGCACTGACTTGGTTGAAATGAATAGCTTGACACTCAAGAATTATTGTTCTAATAATGTAAGCATATGCTTGCAATTTTTAAGTATTTCTGAGGATGTTTATTTTTATAGAGAAACCATTTTGATACATTCAACCTGCAAAAAGCTAACAGCCATTGCACACATCTTGAGTTCAATCTAAAGTTCAACTGTACTACTTGTGTTTACAGTTCATGAAAGTTTCTGCTTATGAAATTATAATCCTGTCCAGGTTTTCAAGTACAGCAAGCACTGTAGAGTATGTGACAAATGTGTTGATCGTTTTGATCATCACTGCAGGGTATGGGAGGTCTTGTTTCTTGGAAAATTTTCTTTTTCATCTTATAATCCTTATGCTCATTTGGTCCCTGACATTTGCAGTGGCTTAACAACTGCATAGGCAAGAAGAACTACAGACAGTTTTTCACACTCATGGTTTCTGCTCTCCTCCTGGTAAGCCCAAGCCTCCACATTCTGCCTTACCTGGAATCTTCAGATGGTCAGACTGCATCAATAAACTGTAATCCCAGCTTCTGAAGGTCAATAGGATTTTCCATGTCCTAATTCTTAAAATCTTTCCATTCTTCCCTATGCAAGTGTCTTTGTTCCCAATCATGTGAAGCGAACCAAAAAATTCATCCTGAGTCCATACGATGCTGTTGCCTGCTGTAGTTCGTAATTTATCCATGCATGACACGATCTTTTGAAAGCTCTTTCAGTTGAGTCCAAGACAGATGGTATTTTTTTTTATTCCATTGGTTGGCCTCTGGCTTTACTGTTTGTGCTTAAATAGTTTCCCAATGATGTCTGAGATCCTTGAATCATTCCTGGTATTAAACAAGTTTTCACTTCCTGAACTTTCTACCATGATTCCCACAAGCAGCCTCCCATTACTGAAGATTTCCCAGAGTAAGCGTTTCATTTTCAAGCCATTTTCAATTTAATTGACTATTGACAGGTATATACATGGTTTGTGTACCTTGGGCTTGAGATTGCAGCTTATTCTACAATGGTCGACTGGAATCCTTGTACTTATCTGCTGTTTTCTTGAACGGAGGCGATTCTCTGTTGATATCTCTGTTAAACTGGGAAGCAGTTTCTCTTTGGCCCCCTTTGTTATTGTGGTGGTGAGTGCTCTAATGTTGTTATATGTACCGCTTCATTTCTTTGCATTAAACTAATAGAATGTGTACATTCATGTAGCTGGCCTGCACCATCTTGGCTATGATTGCAACCCTACCTCTTGCCCAGCTTTTCTTCTTTCATATCCTCCTTATAAAAAAGGTAATGATGCCTGTCATTTTATCTTCAAATTGCACTTTCTGCTATTTTTTTATTATTAAATAAAAAAAATATAATATTGATAAAGCTTTTTTTAATTTTTTTTTCCTTTTTGTATTTTCTGGGCAGATGAGCCTTACATATTTATTTTGGTACCTTTCACTGTTGTTTTGGTCTCATGCAGTTTTATGCCAAGTTGTTAGGCATAATAACATAATTTCTGCACACGTCACAGGGAATCAGCACTTACGATTACATAATAGCTCTAAGGGAGCAGGAACAAGAGCAACAAGGTGTTGATGGTCAGCAGAGTGCGCAAATGTCTCCAGCCAGTTCACTTACTGGATTAAGCAGTGCAAGCTCATTTTCTACTTTTCACCGGGGTGCTTGGTGCACACCACCTCGCCTTTTTCTGGAAGATCAGGTACCTCTCACTAATCAATATTTCTACTAGGTGTATTGTGTGATAGTGAATCTGTATATTAAAAGAGGAGTGATAACTTCAACATGTGTTTTATTTTTTAGATTTTTTCTGCTGTCATTTTTGAATGCTTTGCACTTAGGCACTGAGTTTAAACTTTTAACGACACTGCTAAACTTCTTGATGCTACTGTAACATTCCCTGTTCTTTCAGTTTGATGTTGTTCCTCCAGAGACTGGATCTGTCAGCTCATTAGGAAAGAAGACTATTGGAGAAGAACCAATCAAGAAAAAGAACCCGGCGGCAGTAAAGATCAGTCCTTGGACTTTGGCCAGATTAAACGCAGAAGAAGTTTCAAGAGCTGCAGCAGAGGCGAGAAAGAAGTCGAAAATCCTGCAGCCTGTGACAAGAAGGGAACCCCCTTTTGGGCCAGACATGGATAGCAGCTTTGGCAGCAGTGGCCGTCGGATGGTCCCAAGGACTGATAGTAATAGAAGGAGAGCTAGCAAGCGAATACGCATTCCAGCTGACCTACCCATGGAGTCTGTAACTAAGGCTTCAGGTATAGCTCCTGACAAGGGTTTCACGGAGACATCAACAAGCTTGGCTCCTCTCCAGCTTGAGGCCCGTAGTGCTTTCCAAACAAGCCGAGCAATGTCGAACTCAGCTGGGGTTGTTGCTTCTTCTCCTGAGAGCAGTTTAGACTCCCCAGATATCCACCCTTTCCGGGTTTCCTCATCCGGAGAGTCGAGACGTCTCATGGGTCTATCAGTGGGTGGTCCTGTTTCTCACAATTTATTTCCACTTTCAAGGTCTACCAGTGATGGCTATGAAGCTTCTGGTGGGGAAGATAGTGACAGGGTTTCTTCCAGGATTGCTCAAAGGTCTAATAACTGGAGTAACCTTCTCTTCCGTGCTGATCAGGATGAGAGTGTCTTTAGATTGAAAGCATCATCTTCATCCAGCCAGGCACAATAGAAAACTTTGACAATGACTCATTGAAGTTGGGTTTCGCTTTGGTTTCTCCGTGGGGAAAAGTTCAGCATTCTTTCATTTTTGGGCCAAGAAATAACTGGCCACTTACTTCGCCTATTGACTTTGTATTTTGCTTTGGATTCTGGATTCAAGGCCCCAGGAGAAGACGTGACACTGCTGCAAAAAGGTCGTTGAACTTTCTTGTTTCTCTTAGCCACACCGAAGCTTCATGCGCTCTCATTGCAACGGTCGGTCCCTGGCTGTTGCATTTGGTACCAAAACTTTGATCTTGTATTGTTTATAATACTTGATTTGTATTCTATTGGAAGATTTTGTTGGAAATGGACTCTCATGGATGGTTTCTATTGAAGATTTTACTTTTAACATGCACAGACTAACAGTGTATTGTTTCCGGTTCTGTCAATGGATCCAGCAAGGAGGAAAAGCTCACAGTGCCAGTTAAAAAACAATTGCAAATGCACCCTAAGTCAACAAGCTTTTCAATCCTTTCCACCTCATTTTCTTGTTTACGCTGGATTGTCTGATCGTCTTGTGTAGGTTCAGGTACAACTTATAAACTACTGATTAATGGGTACCAAATTTAGGTGGAAGGATATGCCAATTACTAATTCATGTATCCCGGTATTAACAATGCCAAAGCTGAAAACTTGCTGCTTACAATTGCTACTGTGTTACCTCGTCCTGCAGCTTCTTCCATGGCTTTGTTTTTGTGGTTTGGATTTATTTATGTTTTTTCTTGAAAAATATTAATTTTTTTTTATGTTTTTGATATGTCGATGTTAATTTTTTTTTTTGAAAAAACAACATTTAAATATATTTTTCACTGAAATGACCTTCTGGTGAACCGGCTTTGTTTTCTCAACAACCACAAAAATAGCTTTCCAAGGACGGTTTTGTTTGGCTTTGAAAAATTTTGAGTACTAATTATTAATATTTTACGTTTCTAAAAACAAAAAAATGAAAAATGAAAATGATACTAAACAATCCCTCGGCTGTCAAAACTCTATGAACTGCAGGTCTTATGGCTAGAATTTCCAACACCAGACTTATTCCATGCATGTCACTGCCAGACTGAATAGTAGTGATTAGAGTATATGATAGCACTAACATCGTGAGTCCGATAGTACCCGGTGAAGGCATAATATTATAGCTACATGTGTCTAAAAGAAGAAACTTCATTGCAATCTCTGCGAGCTCTAACTTTCTATGGCACAGATTTGACAAAACTATTTGAATCAGAACAGAGTTAGGGCAATTCAATTTCCAATAAAAAAAGCAAGGGACTCAATGAGTTTCTAGGTTTGCACGTACCCTTTTTTTTTTTCCAATTCAGATGCTTTAACGATTGGCAAATGACAGCAAGACATCTTAAGATTCAGTTTCAAGTTTCAACATTAACTGCAGTCTGTAGTACACCAAAACTAACATACTGCACGATAGTAAATGCAATGATTTATTATGAGAACTGAAACGGCCCACCAACCTCCATGAAAAACTGTCCAAAACTGAATCAAACTGGCTATCTATGTCACTGTCAAGCCACAAGCAAAGACAAACCTAACAAACTCACCTACAATCTCTATTCCTAGCTCTTAACATAAAAAACCTTCCACGTCCAGGCACAGCAGTATTTGGGGGCATAAATCTAACAAATGCCACCACAGATGAAGCTTCAGGAATCAGAAGGTCATAGCAATCAGGAGATAAAATCTAAACTATTTCAATCACCAATCCCACCAATAACAATGCTGCCAATGGTTAACCACTTTACAATTGAAACCACTTAAAAATCCTAAATATAGTGAAAAAGCTTTAAGCCACACCTTATTCCTTAACTGCGTTTGTGATTCGACAAGGCATTGATACATCTGAGTCTCAGGGAAATGATACATAAATCTTTCAAGTTTATGTAGATCAAATCTATCAATATCCCACCAGTATGGACCTGTTCATTCTCCATCATAGATTTAACCAAACCAAATATATGTGAAAAGAAGAGCTATAATAATATCCATCACCAGCAACTCAAATCTTATTTCAGATGATGGTACACACAAGTTTCATATTCATTGCAGTATCTACATAGAAGTGAGTTCAAATACACAAGTACAGACTAGGATAAGCTAGAAAAGAACAACAAACAAAACATGTATAGCAAACAAAAGGGATTACGAGGTCGCTAACCTTAGTACTGCATGTCATATATAAGCAACAGAAACAAAATGAGGGGTCTTTCCATCATCAAAAGGCAAGCTAACATAGTCACCAGCAAACTCCTCAGCAATCTCCAAAACAAGCTCTCCGTGCACAGCCTTGCAATCCATGTACAGAACAGCAAACGCCGCGATATTGTAAAGCTGCAACACCATTTGGAGTGCTGAAGTCACCACAATTCGAACAACAAAAGGCCAAATCTTCCATGCACTATCAATATTACCAACATGCAAACCTTCCCAAGGAAATGAACTGGCAATTACCAACAAGCCAGAGAAAAACCCAAAAAATAAAACCATAGACAAAGCCACTCCCTTCATTCGTTTCATTAAGTAGTCACTCCTTCTCAACGGCTCAAGACCCCAACTTGATTCGGCAACCACAATCACCTGAGCTAAAATCCACTTCAATTGCAAATGAAGCAATACGAAGACCAAAACAACCCCAAGAATCACAAGAAAAACAATAAAATAAGGCGAAGAGACATTAATTTCAAATCCAGGAAGCTGAATTCCATTTATAACAAAAAACAACAACAACACAAAAGGGAGAAGGACCCCCAAAAAGATAATTTCAACAAAAGAGCCAGTGATCAAAAGGGGAAAGAAAGAAGTGAAAGCAGATTTGATTGAAGACCAAAGCTTTACAGGTCTACCGTAGAATCCATGAATAACACTGTAGGTGATGGAACCTAGAGCAAAAGTTGAGAAAGTGATGGTAAAGAGTGAAACGAGAAGAGAGAGGATAATGGAATTTGTACTGAAAAGATTTGATGGGTCATCTTGATAAAATGTACGAGAGAGGAGGGTTTTGGAGCCCCGAGTGGAGAATTGAGAGATGATGTTTTGGATGGCGGGGTAAACAGAAAGAAAGAAAGAAAGAGGGAGGATAAAGAGGACAGAGAGAGCCAAGAAATGGCGGGAGTGAGCGTTTATTATACGTTGTGATTCTGATAAGACAGAGCAAAGGTTTGCTGCTGATCCCATGGTGGAGATGAAGGGGGAGTGTGGTCGTGGTGGCGGTCTCGTTTTATGGGACGAAGAGATGGATTTGTTCTGTCTTTTTTTCGTGTCTGGAGAGATCGAACAGTTAAAAGACGGGAAGTTATTTCCGGTCGTTTACTTTGTTTGTGTGCTGCTTACTTGGTGGTTCAGGCTTGAGATTGGAGATTGGAGACAGCAGCACAAACCATTTGATCGCCAAGAATTTTCTTGTTCATGATATGACGGCTAAAACCAATCAAACTAGATTGGCATCAGGGGACGGGGACGTTTAAAGAGTTAATAATTATTATAGACTTTTAAGGGGTCTCCCCCGCTATATATGAAAAAAAAGGCAATTACTACAGTAATTTGAAGATATTGCAAGTATAATTGGAAAATTTCAAACCTATAACTTGATGCTGGTAATAGCGGTTTTTCCTTTTTCAAGATATCTCGGATTTAACTATAAAAAATATTACTCTTTTCATAATTTGTTATGACGGATTCATTGTAAAATACATCCAGATTTTTTTATTAAGATTTGACTGCATACAAGCACAGTCAACAAATTAATTTGAATAATAAGTTCATGATGCTATTTCATAATAAAATATTAAGTTATTGGATTGAAGGAATCCACCAATTTTGACATTGATTGTGTGATTGAATAACTCAGTAAAATTTATTTAAGATACACGTCAACTAGAAGGCTAGCTTGATTCGTTACAAGAAGTTAACCCATGAAAAGCTACCCTGGAAATAATCCAATTCCTATATCAATGAGGTTGAAGATCCTCTTATGGAGACGAGGCTTTTGCTCAAAATTGATGTGAATGAATGTTCTTGGTTCATCATGTAGCAGTGATGACTAGAAAATCTGCAAAAACAACTTCTGTTGTTACCATTAAAAAGTATAAAGACTCCCATAAATTACCAAACATGCGGAAAGAAATAAGCCTTAGAAACCGTGTTGTTTCTGTAGGGAGATCGAGAAGGTCGAAAACTAGGGTTGTTTACTTAGTCAACTTGCATGAAACCGAGAATAAACGAGTCAATTTCACCACCATCTTAGAAGGCTTGCCAGTCATAAACACAGACATAAGACTAAATCTATTTTCAGATCACTGAAGCTTAAGCTATCCGTTTAAGAACCGATCGATGTCAAGGAGAGCGTTTATTTTAAGATGCGGAAGATAGGGAACAAACAAGTTTTCCAACGAGGAGAGTTAGGGATTGTTTGTCTTTCCCTTCTGTTCTGCCATGTTTTTT
>Ga0325411_1008601_pt1 | contig 11028 bp, 4 predicted proteins | sample PopdelMetagenome_13_FD_206181 | JGI IMG/M metagenome (GOLD analysis project Ga0325411, IMG submission 206181) | Populus deltoides microbial communities from Bellville, Georgia, United States - Xylem-PdIQD-R4 | ecosystem: Host-associated > Plants > Phyllosphere > Stem > Wood/Secondary xylem...
GAGCTTTTGGTTGCAGTGAAATTAACAGAGCATGAGAGCTTTTGATTGCAGTGAAATACCCGGCTTATAACCACTAACAGAGCATGGTTGCAGTGAAATAACAGATAAACAAGGGAAAAAACGCAGCACAAGATTTATGCCATAATAATAACAACAAATTAAAAATAAAGAGAATGAAAACAAGATAAATAAAGACATTTGAGAAAAAAAATTACCTGGAAGATGAAAGATACTTGTAATTGATCTGCGTAAATTATTTGGGAGAGAAAGAGAGTCTTTAGGGATTTTTTTTAGGACAAGGGACACTTTTTGTTAATAAAGAAAAGAAAAGTGTTTTTCTTAGAATAAAGAAAGGAAAATACTTTCCTACTCTAACGTTTTATTTTTTTTTGTTGATTGGAATTGAATTTTTTTTAATTGATTTTCTTTGTGCTTGTCAAATATAGAAAAGTGAAGAAAATAATTTCTAGAAAAATAAATACCTGAAAACAAACAAGGTATAAGAAAATAAAAACAGAGGAGTGGAGTGGGGTGGAAGAGGTTTTCTTGGAATGTTCCCAATATTTAGTTGGGTAAACACGACAGAAATCTTCATGCAAACAAACAAAGAGTAGCTATTTGGAATGATGTCAAAGTACGTAATAACTTGTCACAAAACTCGGGAAAAAAAAAAAAGAAAATAAGAGAGGCTTCATCGGCTTTAGTCAAGCTGCTGCCATGCGGGAAGGTGTGGAACCAAGGGTTGAGATTGAAAACAGTATTTTACCACACGGGATACTGTTTTCTTCAACGATCGGGTCAAATCCTCAGACTATGTCCCTTCAATTGACCGACTACGTTGAAGACACAATTCAAAGCTTTGTATTCGAGCTAAATCGATGAACACAAAATCCACGCGGACAAATCATGTCTACATGTCAGACAAAAAGCACTTCAGAAACGGAAAGCTACCGGAGAAATTTGTGGCAAGAAAAACAAAATAATTGAAGCTGATTTTAGACAGCAAAAATATATTCGGCTTGATTTATGTATGTATTTCTAATAGATATTCAAACACTCTTAAATTTATATTTATGTTTGACCATTCACTTTCTATACAAGCTAGCCTATATATTAGTACTAACCAATAAAAAATAGGTTTATTTATTTATTTTTTTATCTAGTTCTAATACCCAATTTGTTAACGTAACTTAATTATCAGTAATTTTGTCAAGGGAAGTTCGAAGCAGCTTGATATTTGGTTTTATATGGAGGTTCGAAGAGACGAGGACTTCCTGAGAGTCCTTGATTATGGAGGTCCCAAACTCGATCCGTTCATGGCTACTAACACAAACATAAGAATATCTCATCGATCGCGGAAAGAAGAGAGAAGAATCAAGTCAAGGGTAAGTACTGAAACAGCAGGCAGGCCACCCCACTTCAAGGGAGCTTTTTGTTGAAGTCAAGCAGCTTTCACGCGGTGTAAGAACAGACAGACCACGTGCAGAAGGCAACCTCGTGTTCCCACCGAGTGTGAACTAGGCTGGACAAAAAAACAACAGGAACTTGAAGTATCAAATACGTACGCTTTGGAAAAATTAAGTCAACTTCTTACATTTTGTGTGATTTTTCATTATTGGACACCGAGTTAACCAAGATTGGTAATTAATTTTGAGACTTGAAATTAAATATTGTTTCTTGCCTTTTAATTTGTTTAGAAAGGAAGAATTAAATCCATGTTGGAATTTCAATTTAAAAAAAAAAAAAAAAACTACGAGGAAAGATACATACCCGTACGTAGACTAAATGATTTCAAAACACGTCCAAATTTGATCTAGCCTAGCTAATTTGGTCAGTAGAAAACAAAAATTAATCAATATATTGACCCCCACCTCGATTGACAGCGTAATTGGAATCATTCTTAGCCAGTGGGTATAGAAGACCATATTAACACCATTAATAAATCAACATGCAAGATTCGGCAAATGATTCTTTCTTTGACTAGCCTAGACTAGTAATTTCTGGAGGCCTTCCAAAATTAATTAGTACCACAATAAACGTGGCAAGAAGTGTAGTGTAACAATCCCTTATATTAAATTGCATATGATTTCTTGAAATTTGGTTTCAGTTAGATTTGCTTTTAAATTAGGTTTAGAGTAGAATTCATCGATCTAGATGATGCAATTTAGAGAACTTGTGATTTTTAGATGAATTTCAATAGGAACTTAACTTGTGGTTTTTAAAGAGCAAACTTAGAATTTAACTAATTAAATTATGTTTTAGTTTGCTAATCAAACAGCATCATTTTATTTTAAAAATAAATATAAAACAATATTGTTTTGAAATACCTCTAAGTTACTCGATTAACCCTTAACATAGGTCTTGGATTATGTGAGTGTATCAAGAACAATGAATAATTATACTATATATTAAAAAACCAGGGTGAAAACACTATTTATATAACCAATGAACCACCTTAAAGTTTTTTTTTTTTCATTTGCATCTTTCATTTTTTATTGGGTCTTAAAACTTTTTTTACCACCTCAAAATTTTTTTTTCATTTCCATCTTTTTCTTATTGGATCCTTTTGCTTCCCATTTAATAATTATAGTTTAATTTTACAAAGTTAACCCTTAGTAAATTATAAAATAATGTTTGGAATTATGAATACACAAGAAAATACAAGATCAAAAAAATATTTAAAAATAAAAGAAATGCAATATAGAAAAAAGATAAAATTCATTATAGATTGTAATAATATCGTAATGGTTACTTTTCACGATGATTTTTACTTGAAAATATATCAAAATAATATTTTATTATTATTATTTTTTAAAAATAAATATTTTTGATATAATTACATCAAAACAATTCAGAAAATTAATAATTAATAAAAAAGAATTTTTTAAAAAAGTCAAAACATCATTCGAAACACGTTTCCACTATTTTTGTCTCTATGTTCGGCTGCGCAGGCAGTCTGTTCTTTTCGCTCTCCAGCTATTTCCATAATGGCATTCTCGGCCGCGACACGGCGATCACGATCGCAGTAAAGTTCCAGTTATTGGGCGATTGATTCTCTTATATAGACTTACTACCAGTCAGTCCAACAATACCAGTTTGTGACTATTTTTTTTTCTCCTTCGAAAACAAAAATAAAGAAAGAAAAACGATGTAATTAATTATATTTTGAATTCCAAAATTCTGAGATATATAGAACGATTTTTTATTGGCTAAAAGTTAAATAAAATCTCTTAGAATTTGTTTTCGTAATACAAAAATATATCTAAGCTGATTGTATAATTTTTTGAATAATTTTCAATTCTACATGCAAGGATCCACCTAGATAATTAAAGTTTGTATTTCTGTCTTGGCTCCTGGAATTCAACCTTAATTATTATATGAGAAGTAATCTTTTCTGTAAATTCTCCAATTAATATTAACTAGTCTTCTACTCATTCGTTTAGTTGTTGTGGGTTGATTTTCAAAATTTATTTCGTGATAATAAAAATTTATATTTTAAATAATTCAAATGATGTTGTTAAATATTTATTTTGTCCACTGTACATATCTATAAAAATTTAAATTTTGAGAAAAAAAATTTCTCTTGTTAAAATTCCCTTTTGCTATTAATGTTTTTTGTTATTTTAATGGAGTAGTAATTCTTTTATTAAAAAAATATAAAAAATAAAATAAATGATTTTTTTAATTGAGAAAGTTATTTCTTTAAACTTAATTGATACCATTTTTCTATATTAGAGGATGCAAATGCAGCCTATTCATAAGGTTAGGGGTTTATTCCTTTGTTGATGATTTCTTTACTTGTCCTTTCTTTCGTATAGTTTCCACATATATGGTTGCTCTCATGATCAATTCCTCTTTTCATTTGTGGAAACAATAAGATCAAACAATAAAATTATCTAATTATGAGTGTTATTTTATCCTCGCATGCTACTAACTTGCACTTTGTTATTGATTTCCAAACATCTTATAGCATAAGATAAACTTTTAAAAAAGCACTTGCTTCATCATCCAAATCCAGAATTATACAACTTCATGGTTCCTTTCAAGACATACAACAAGGAAATGATAAAATCATTGCTTATTTATAGAAGGTAAAGTCTTTCTTTGATGAATCAGTTGTTATAAGGAGATTGATCTCTTTGAAGGACTTTAATATTTATGTTTTTAGGGGGTTAGGAGAAGAGTTTAAATATTACATGATAGTAATGGAGAAATAATAACAACATCAACACTTTTCATGACAACAATGGATATAGTTTCGGACACAATTTCTAACAGCAACATACTTATTTTTCTTCGTGAAATTCATCCTCAAATCAATGGTCCAACAATCATTTTATAAAATGCCAGTTATGTTATGGTTTTGGCCACACAGCATAGTAATATCCTTAGTTAACTACTTATAATTTGCAAGCTGATGTTGCTACTGATGTTACTTGGTTTCCTAATATTAGTGCAAATCATCATGTGACACTTGATCTTACTAGTATGACGAGTTCAACTTAACAATAATCAGTTGTGTGTTGGCGATGATAAATGATTTTTCATATCAAATATTGCTCATTCCATCATTCACAGACCCAAATGCACTTTTACTATATCCAATAGATTACATGATGCTCATATTAAAAAGTCATTACTATCTGTTCAAAATTTTTATCTTGGAAATAATATGTTTTTTTTAATTTCATCAATTTGTTTTTTATGTTAAGGATCTAATAACCATAAAGGTGTTTCTTTTTCACCATAGTGTAATGGTATGTATGTTATCTCTAAGTTTTCTGCAATGTTTTTGCCTCAAGCTTTCTTGTTTATATATGTTTATGCTTTTGTTGATATTTGACATCGTTGATTTGGGAATCCTAGTATATGAATTTTGAGTCTTTTAATATTTAATAAAAAAAAGTGTCTTGTACTTTAAAACTTTTTTAATTTTAATTGTTTAGTATGTCTCTTAGGGAAAGTTTTATATTTGTCTTTAGTCACTACAAATCATCAAACGTTTGCTCCTCTTGAATTGATATATAGTGATGTTTAGGGATCTTTCTCTATATTTTTTTATGATGGTTTTCTCTATTTTGTTATTTTTATGGATGCTCAAACTAAATATATTTGGTTTTTTTTCTTTGTTTCCAAATTTGATGTTTTTATTGTTTTTCAATAATTTCAAGCTCAAATCGAAAGATAATTTTCTACTAAAATTAAATATGTAAAAATAGATTGAGGTGGTGAGTATAGAAAATTAAACACTTATTTTAAAACTATAATAAAAAAAAAAAAGAAAGAAAGTATGTGGACTAAACAAAAGTGTTTCTTTGTTTTACACTTTAGTCCTCTTTTGTTGGAAATTTTCTTTCATTAACAAATTTTAATAAATTTGTCATTAATTTGGCTATAGAAGGCTGAAACTGGGAAAAAAAAAATGAAGATGAAATGGAAAACAAATTCGGCTATTATGTGTCACAACCCAATTTTTTACCTTCATTTTTGTATATTTCAAAAAAAAATCTAAAAAAAAAATCTTTTTAGTAAAATTTGTTGATTTTAATCATTTTTTATTTCCATCATTTTTATGAGCTTAGAAGTAATCATAAAAAGTATAAAAATACAAAAATAAAATATATAATCAGGGTTGAAATCGAACCAATAATTGAGTATCACATGCAAAGATTGAGTTTGAGAAATTTTGGGTCTCAATTGAGGGTTGAATTAAAGAAGAAATAGAAGAAAATGGCTTAATTTGGTTTAATTTGGCTAAAGTTGAAAGAAATTGAAAGTTGAAGGGTGAGTTTGAAACAAATCACCAAGTTAGAAAGTCAATCGGGGTCTTAAATGAAGAAGAAAATTGAAATTTGGAGTGTATTTGGCTTAAAATTATAGAATTAAGAAACCAAGGACTAAAATAAATTCAATGAAAAAGTCCAAGAGCCTATCTTAATTCTGGCAGGGGCATAATTGAATTAAAAGAAGCCAAATTGACCAAAAATAAAAATAAAACTTAAAGAACAAGGACTGAAGCACAAGAAGCGAGGAAATAAGAGGATAAGTTTGAGGTTGGTGTCATTTTTAATTAGAAAACCTAACTCTAATTAAAGATGAAGACGACACCGTCTCACATTAAGAGAAACGGTGCATCTTGATAAAAGGGGGAAGAACAGGGGATGAATGGGCAAAGTACAGAAAATCTAGAAAACGTTGTTTTGCTAAGAAAAGTACAGAAAATCTAGAAAACATGCGGGAAAAACAATACAACCTGTTTGTTTCACAATGCATTTATTTTTTCTGTCTTATTATTTCCTTCCATCCCTCTGCCTCTGTTTGCTTCGTGAATACATACGCAAGGGATTGGAGAATGGTTTGGGCCATATTTGGGCCATATTTGGACTTGGTATCACCGGTTTTTATTTTAGCCTTCTTAGAAACGGTGAGACTTGGGCTGTGTAGGCTAGGGCTAGGTCTGGCTTAACTTATTTTTTATAAATGCTTTTTATATTGAAATATATTAAAAATATATATATTTTTTATTTTTTTTAAAATTATTTTTAATATTAGCACATCAAAACAATCCAAAATATATAAAAAAATTAGATTTTAATAAAAAAAATTTAAATTTTTTATAAACACGATTTACATCGCATTCCCAAACAAGTATATGCACTCTGGTTTCTTATAACCTTGCCTGTATTTATGGATTTGATGGGTTTGATTTAAGTGTGCACCTGTTCAATAAAATAAAAATAATAACAAAAACAAATACAATAAAATTTATGTGAATGTATATTTTGTATGCATTATGGCCAAGGTCCCCCGTGAAAAAATCATTATGGCATATTTTATCATTTTTCTTCCACAAAAATAAAACCTTTATCTTTCTCTTCACAAGGAAATAAAAAATATATATATTTCTTATTTTTTAGCATTTTTTTTACTTTTTTTTATCCAGCATTATCATTAAAAAAAATTGTCTTTAAAATAACATAGATGCAACAAACTATGAAAATATACGAAAGAGTAAAGGCCCATTATTTTCAAAGCCAGATTTTTATTTAATTCAATGACAATTAAAGTAAATATTTAAAAGCGTTTGAAGGATTTAAATTTTAGAGGAAAAATGTATTTCTTTAATAAAAATATCCCACTTGCATTTTTTCATGTTTTGACCAAACATGTCTTTGTCAATGTCATAGTTTTTTCAATGAAATATTAAGGTAATTAAAATAAATATTTGCAAGAATTTTAGTAATTTCAGTTAATAAGAAAAAAATTACTTCTTTAGTTAAAATCTCCTTTTCCTTATTTTTTTATTTTAAAAAAATGTTTTTTTTATTAGGAGTGTTTTTTTTAATAAAAACTTATCATGATTTGAAAAGAAAAATTCAATAAAAAAATAAAAAAATCATGACTTTATAATTTTTATATGAATGTATGGAAAAATTAAAGAATAATTAATTCATAACAACTGTAAAAAAATTCTCAATCACACACATATATATGAATTTAATATATTTTTTTATTAAAACATTTCACATTAATATCCAATGGGAATAATACACACGCATATACAAATTTAATATATATTTTTTTATTAAAAACATTTCACATAAATATCCAATGAGAATAATACACACACACATATGTTTTTTTTAAATGATGATTAAATGTCATGTTGTCTGCTAATCTTTTTAAATAGAATGAATGACATGTTGTTCATGTAAATAGATGATATGTTGTTTATTGAAACATAAACATATTCGACCCTAAAAATTCAAATTTAAACTTACTTTCACCTAAAAATTTCTTAGAAATCTTGATAATTCTATTTCCAAACTTAAAACACTCTCTAAATAGTGTAAAAAAAAAATCAAACCATATAAAATAAATTGTATGGACCCAATCTAAGTTTCTTAGCATAGTAAAAAAAAAAAAAACCACCTCCATTAAATTTCATTCTCCTATATGAACTTATTAATTTTTGTTATCAAAATTTGCTATTTAGCTAACATTTTATCTCAATTTACTGTTATGGCATTGGCATGAAGATCTTTCACCTAATATTTTATCCCAAATTACTATTTAAAGTCCCAACATTTCTTTTTCCTAAGAGTATTATTACAGAATTTGCCATTTAGCTAAACAATAATGTTTACCCTTTCCTGTAAGTGATTTTTTTTCCCCAATGATTTCTTTGAATTGTTACATTTTAATGCATGGATCTTTATTTTGCGTCTTCTCTTAGTGGTGGATAATATTTTTTAACCATTATGTATGATTACTCTCATAATACTAGGATTTATCTTATACAACACAGGTTCAAAACACTTTCTCAAGTTTATTTTTTTAAACCATTATGTATGATTCAAACTCAATTTAATGTATAATCATGTATAATTATGAGTGATAATGGCTTAGAATTTTTCAATTTTCAATCATGCAGCTCATTAGTTTTTTTTGCTAGATTTAGAGTTATCCATCAAAATAGTCATGCCAAAACTTCTCAACAAAATAGAGTAGTTGAAAAAAAATATCATAACCTCTTAAATATTGCATATGCTCTTAGATTCTAAGAACACACAACTTTGAAGTTTTGGGGAGATTGCATCTTTATTATTATTGATGAAGTTGTGAAAAAACTTTACATAGAAATCAAGCTTTTCGTAGGTTTCTATCCCGAGTTAAGATGTGTAAGCTTAAATTAGGCTTAGTGTATGGGCTTGATTATTCTTGAAAAAATTAAGTCTCTCATGGAATGAAAAACTATTCAATGCTTAACTAAGAAAGTGTGTGGGAGAAAATAAGAAAAAACATAAGAATGAATTATTGAAGAGTGAAATGTTGAGTCAGGAAAAGCTGTGACCTCTTTTGTTTATTTGGTAACCCAATATATTTATAGATCGTAGACACATCAACTCACTTTAGAAAGTTGCATGAAAATTGATTAATGAAAATACTGTTGTTCATCATTGTCTATAGTGTCTAGCTATGTTACTAGTGAAGTGGTTGGTGAATGTCAAATGACATATTGGCTAGGAATAATCACTCGTTAAGAAAAGAGGTGTTTGATTTGATAAGAATATGGTGCATGTTGCACTAGAATCATTGGTTCGAAATGTGGTGATAACCCTGTATATAAGTGTGCACTTATAAAGAAAAGAATATCTTAGTAAAGCATAGAAACTTTTGTATTTGTAGAAAGTGTACGACATTGATTTTTTACTACTCAAAAATCAAAAAAAAAAATATTTGCATTGGACAGCCCGCTGCAAAGGCAAGGTTGTAGCCATTTATAATGCGACCTGAACATCATGGGTGTTGTCAAGGCAACAAGTGTGTTACCATTTTTTTATATAAAAAAATATGCACCGTCATTTGCCCTCCTAAATCTTTTAAATGTATATATTTGAAAGATTTAACTAGTAAAAGTGGAGAAATAAAATACTTACTTGTTTTGTAGGTGATGTTACCTTTTTTGTGTATTGTGAAGGACTTCTCATAATTTTTATCAATGTTTATGCATTTTATGTATTCATACAATATGAATAGAACATTATAGTAAATAATGAAACTCATTTTATTTTTGTATTTCTTCTATTTTTGCAAGAAAGAGTGAGATTTTATTATAATGACAACTAATTATCAAGAAAACTAGTAAATTCAAACCACTCACAATCAAGATCCACCACATTTCTCCACGCCAACCCTTTAGTGTTGAAAAGAAGAAGGAATTATTAATGAAATTATGGTGAAATAGGGAAAGGAACTTATTGATATTTTTGTTATTTTTAAGTCCAGAAGCTATTTAGTCATTATTTCAAATATAATGATAGTCTTGTAAATAAATATATATTTTTTTATTGGTTTTATTCAGCGCCAATTCCTGAGGATGTAAAGTTTTACTCACTTTTAAAATTTAGATTGCAAAGTATGATATTCAAAAACTTGATTGCAAAGTGAACAAATGACCAAACCATAGGATGCTTAGAGTAATTTACCCTTTAAAAAATTATGTTTTAGTCCCTATATTTTTCAATATTTTCATATTTGCCCCTTGTAGTTTTTGTTGTTTATTTTTTGACTCTAAGCTTTTTTTTCATAACATTTGCCATCCCTGGAAGTTGATAATGGAGTGAGGAAGTTGCTAAAAAAAAAAAGAGAAAGCTTTAGAACGACCATATTCTAACTATAAAAAAAAAACCAATCTTGGTGTTAATTGATTGATATTGAATTTGAAAGTTTAATGCAGGTGATTTTGACTTTTAAGCATGCAAGAAAAAGTTATTCGTAGTGAGATTTTTTTAATTTAATTTAATTTTGAGTTTTTAAAGTGATGAGAGGGTGTTTTGGGTTGAAAATAGAGTTATTGAAGCTTAAATGATGTTATTTAAATATTTTTAAGTAATAATAGGTTGAATTTTTTATTTTTTATCTTTTAAATATGAATGCCCCTTGTCAGCTTTTTATATAGTGTTTGAGAATGTGATGGTAGTTGCTTTTTAAAATATATTTTTTGCTAATAAATGTATTAAAATAATATATTTTTTAAAAAATTATTTTTAATATCAGCACATCAAAACGATTCAAAAATAATAATAAAAATTTAAACAAAAAAATTTAAATTTTTAAAAAACACGATTTCAACCGCGTTCTCAAATGGCGCCTTAGATTATTAGTTGCAAGTTTTTTAGCTTATCACTTAAGGGTATTTAAGAGTGTAATAAATATTATTTTTTAAATTATTTTTTATTTAAAAATATATTAAAATAATATATTTTTTATTTTTTAAAAATTATTTTTAAAATTATCATATTAAAAAATTTAAATATACTAAAAAAATTAATTTAAAATAAAAATAAAAAAATTTAATAAAAAAAACATGTTAAAACTCAAACTAAAACACTCTTACTAGCATGCAAACTCCAAGACTGATTTTTCATACTTAAGATCGTCAGTGGAGAGGCCCATTTGGGCTTTTCGGGCCTATAAAGATTAAAGCTCGCAAACCACTCAGACAAAGGGACGGCTATAAATTGC
>Ga0325411_1008605_pt1 | contig 11025 bp, 6 predicted proteins | sample PopdelMetagenome_13_FD_206181 | JGI IMG/M metagenome (GOLD analysis project Ga0325411, IMG submission 206181) | Populus deltoides microbial communities from Bellville, Georgia, United States - Xylem-PdIQD-R4 | ecosystem: Host-associated > Plants > Phyllosphere > Stem > Wood/Secondary xylem...
CACGAGCAGCACTGTTATGAAGACCAAGCCGGTCCGGAGATTGACCTGTGTTATGGCTCGGGGGTCGAGTCTCATGAAAAATAGAGGTATAATCTAGTTAAAAACGTAGAGTTGTAAGCATACTTTTTTTTAAAAAAAAAAACAAACTATAAGGTCATGTTTAATGATGCATATTTATTTTGTTTTGTTTTTTATAAAATTATTATAGTTTTAAAAAATCTATTTTAATATTAAAATAAAATCTTTTTAATTTTTTTAATATTATATTTTTACTGGTCATCCAAGTTGTACTTAAACTTGCTATATTAAATGATTTATTTTGTATTAATTACCATGTAATTTAATTTAAAACTCGAGATAGATAATAAATTAGATTAGTAAATTTTAAGATTAAATCGTTTAATTAGATTTAATGATAATGTGAATCTTAATATTTTTTTTAAAAAATAAAAATAATGTAAAATATATTTATATTAAATCAATTAGTGAAAGGGGGAATTCTACAATGGTACGTGAGCGCACAGGAAATTTCTGGGACAAAGTGGACTGACAGGACGTTATTTCAGTTTTATTTAGCAGATCAAACCTTGATTGCCTGGTCCTTTTAGTGGGACCTTCCCTGATCCTTTCATTTTTATTCACAGATAATTGCTTGCCATATTCCCGGCCATGGGCAATGAATATTGCTTGGATTTTCTTTCTTCCCGTGTTTGACGTCAGAGGTAATTGGATCCCTTTTTTCTGTGGATAGAATACGTTACATGGAGCCTGAAAGTCCTGTTGTAAAAATTACATTAAATAATGAAAATAAAATTAGGAAAAATTTGTCTTTTTTTTTTTAATTCCATATTACATGGAGGTAATTAGATTTTCTTATGTTTTATGGATTGTTATCTACCTTTTATTTTATTTATTATATGTTTCTAATCGTGGACGTTCGGGTTAATTTATATTTATCTCAATTAATTTTTAAAAAATTTAAAATTAATAACTATTTAAACTTCTAATAATTATAAGATTTACGACAATCATACTCTTTTTATTTTATTGTTTTTGTAGGTAAGCAACTTGTTATCAAAATCTTGTCCTCTCTAATGAAAATCGTGTGGAGTGAGGAGGAAACTGCCGATTATTAATAGAGACAAAATTCTCTATCCCTTTCAAGACTACATTTCATAACCTAAAGTAGCCCACCATTCATATACTGACATTTTAACATGAATTAATAGAGGAAATCAATTATTTATCCTCTTGACTATATATTACATCTCATAATTAACTCTTTTATCCTTGCCCACTATATATTATAGTCTATAGGCTTGAATATTGAGGAAATTGTTTATTTTTTTTGAATTTTTTTATACCAATACATTAATATCATAAAAAAAAAAAACATTAATTTAATTCTTCCTAGCTAATCACGTGGACAAACACTAGCGTAGTAGTGGACAGTAGCTCTATCTTGTTATGAAAGTCTTCATCCTTTCACGTGATTTAATATAATGATCAACCGACCATTTATCCCCACCTTATTATCACTCCAAAAATTACGTGCCACGCAATTCTTCACTCTGATTGGTCCATCTTGTGCGTCTAGAGTTTTGAGTATTTTGGTTATTTTTTAAGGTATTTTTTATTTGAAAATATATTAAAATAATATTTTTTATTTTTAATATCAACCTGTTAAAATAAATTAAAAATATAAAAATAATTTAAATCAAAAAAATTAATTTTTTTGAAAAAAACATTTAAAATAAAAACAAACATGATATTAATTATCAGAAAAAACTATACATTAACAGCTTGAAAAGACCCAGAATTAAATGTGGATTTGGCTTCATTAAGGTGCATGTCATCATCAACAAGAATGTTCATATGTCTATTCTAGCTTAGGTGGCAAGAACAGGAAAACATGCATGGCAGAGGATACAATCAGACACCATCGATGGCTTCCTATCTTTTTGCTGGATCTGGAGCTTGCATCAACAGCTACCTCTGTTGATTATTGTTTAACTCGTGATTTAATCAAGATATTATTTATTAAGGGTATTTAAAAATGTGATTATAGTTTTTTTTAAGGTATATTTTACTTAAAAATATATTAAAATAATATTTTTTTAAAAAAATATTAATTTTGATATCAACATATTATAATAATCTAAAAATAATAAAAATTAATTTTAAAATACATAAACAAATGGCCTTAGTATAAAAGTGGAACCACACTATACGTGTATCTATGATAATCACATGCATGATCATCTTTTAATGGTAGGCTAGGTCAAACAGTTGCTAAGTTGACTTAAGGAGACTTGACCAATAAGAATGGTCCACGCATATAGATATAGCTTGGAGGGAAATCTGCTTACGAGGTTAGATCGTAATTAAGAAAGTAAAATTGAATTATATATGTTTTTTTTTTTCTTGCTAGAGGTTGCGCTGGCGATAGATATTTTCCTTGAGCTAATCTTTAATCTATCAAGATGATGTACTTGTGAGATCAAATGGGATTGATTGATTAATTAAGCATTTTTAATTAAGATGTATTAAAGAAAGAAATATATACCATGGAGCATACTTGATTTTTATAATTAAATCCCTGACCAAACAAGGGGAATTCTTGAATCCAAAAAAAGAGAGAAGGAATTCTTGAATATAAATATCAGCTCATTTATTTATTTATTATATATTTCTCCAGTAATAAATTTTTATTATTATTTTATTTTTGTACTGATCATTTGAATCGATTTTGTATGAGTAATATGAATAATTAAAAATTCTTTTGGATCAATTGAGTTTTAGTAAATATTTTGTCTGGTTTAATAAAAGTCTCAACATGACTTAAGTTTTGATTTCTAGTAAACTTCCTGAGATTAGTTGGATTTTTTTTGTTCTTATTTGATATTCTTACGGTCTTTTAAAGGATGAGACTAGTCCCGTTCAGGGTTCGTGGCTGCCCCTCCTAATAAGTGCGCTTCATGAAGATCAAACTTGTGTTTTCACCTTTGCAGGGAAATATAACAGTGTTTTAACCGCTAGACCAACATTTCATTAGTCAAGACTAGTTGGATTTAATAACTAAATTTATTGTTTAATTTTTACAAATCATATTGAATTTGATAATTCAATAATATTATTTTTTAAAATTAGATTTATCTCAGTTTTAAGATAATTATTCCTAGTAAAATAAAATGTAAAAAAATATATATAAATAATTGCATAAATGCATGTGGTGCTTCTGTTCTCTTCAACCAAATAAATGTTAGGTGCGCTCCTTGATGGGACAAAGAAACCATAGCTCAAGCCGATTGATCCAGAAATGCAGGCAACCTAAGGTCACCGGATCAATCATTACAGTCATTATATTAAAATAGCATCTTTTTTTTTTTTTTTTGTCTTGGTAGGTACATGTTTCAACAGTTTTAATTAAAAACTCAATTTAAATTCTTGAATTTAGAGTTTTTTTATATAAATTTCGTATTATGTTTAATAGTTGTAGCTAAATTGCACGTTTCAACTTGATTATTCAAAAGTCTTGAATTTTTTTAATATTTTTGAATTTTTTTATATGTTGATGTAAAAAATAATTTTTAAAAATTAAAAATATATATTATTTTAATATTTTAATATATTTTTATATGGAAAACATTTTAGAAGACAAACACATTTTCGTAAAGAAACCACTTAAAGATAATTATTTTATGAGTTTCTACGTTCATATCAAAGTTTTTATAATTTTATTTGTTTTTGTGTTTAAAATATTTTTGAAAAATAATTAAAAAGTTTTTATTATTTTTTACTTTAAATTAATAATTTTTTAATATTTTTAAATTATTTTAATGCATTAATATCAAAATAATTTTAAAAAAATAAAAAATATATTATTTTAATATATTTTTAAATAAAAAATACTTTAAAAAACCCATCATAATCATACTCTCAATATCCATTTATTTTGCTGAAATGCAATCTGTAAACTTGAAAAATCACTTTGTTTATGGTCGGTTGGGGGGTGCACCCACCAAACTGTTGGTCACGTGCCAGGGGTGAGCCAGCCCGCACCCACTGGACTAGCGCTCCGGGATCCTGGTACAGCCTGCGGGGGCAACGGTCACTAATATGACCGTTGAGGAAAGGCTCATTTAAATATTCAAATGTTTCTTCTGACAGCAGAAAGGCTAACACCCACACCCCCTCTCGAGCAATAATAAACTCAGAAATGCCTGGAACTAGCAGCGCTCTCTCTTTACATTCCCCTAGAAATTTCAGAGCAGGATGAATCCAATTGGTATTTGGAAAGGAAGCCCACCTTGCTTAAGCATTTGCAATGCTATGTATATAAATTATAGAGAAAGTATTTAAAAGATTTAATTTAATTGGTCAAATTTTAAATTTATTTTTTAAAAATTACTAGTTCGAGTTCTATAAATTTTAAAATTACTAAATACTTCTATGATCGTTAATTTCAAGACCCATAAAATTACTTAAAATACATACAAGTTGTTCGAACATCAATACTAATAAAAAATATAAAGAAAGGGAAATAAATTTAAATTTATTTATTGATTTCGGCTTCTCACTTTCATGGGTCAAGGTATTTGAGAGCATGAAAATTCAATATAATCCAAATTCATCTTACATTATAAATATAAAAGGATAATGTGAAATAGATATATTGTAAATATTTGAGTAATTTTATGGTATCATGAAGTAAATAATTATATAGTATTTTTATTAATTTTTATGGATCATGAGTTTTATTATATTTCTCCTGTTTATGTCTGTTTTTTTTCTTCAATTTGGATCCCTCAATCTTGGGCACCCTATAATTTCTCATGAAAATATAAATAATGAATTTTTAGTGTTATTGTTTTTTAAAAATCAAGGTCTACTTTAATATTTTTTTGTACATGGAAACTAAATTTTAAAATCTTCAATGAAGATATTATTATTATTATTGGATAGTGAGTTTTATTTTTTTCTCCTCTACATATTTGTTTTTTATTTTCAAGACGAGCTCATAAAATAACTAGTAAGATGTCACAAGTTAATTTTTAAGCACCATAAAATTCTTCGAGTTTATTAGCAAGATATTAAGATTGAAATTTGAATTTGAATTAAGATTTGAAATTTTTACTCGAAAGTTTTATGTTTAAACTTAAAAAAAAGGAATAAATTTTGCTTATTGTGAAAGTAAAGAAAGATATAATTTCTACTATTTTACCATCATTTAGTAGCTCCTTTCCACTTTATTTTATTAGTTTTTTTAAAAAATAAACTTCCCACTTTATTATTACTTTAACATGGAGACAATCACTGTGGTAAATTCTAGAATGAAATATATATATATATATATATATATATATAAAAGAGACGCACACACCACTTTCCATGTCACACCTACCATAAACAACAAACATTAATCAATTTTCACATTTTACAATATCTCTAGTGTTAATTAATTACCCTTAAACGCTACTTTATCCTTCTACTCTCTCTTCCCTAATCAATTCTTTCCCGTCAAGTGGGCCACCACAATATTCTAAAAAAGCACCATCGAAGAAGAAGATCGGTTAGTGGAACCTCCTTCCACCCCACACTCGCTCGAAAAATCCCACAAATCTCAACCGTCCAGATCCCCATCCCTCAAATCCAACGCTCCGAAATCCATACCCCCCATCATCCCCCCCCTCTCTCTCTCTATATATGTACCCTCATTTCATCCTAATCTCACCCTCCATATCGCCCCCCGCTTGCAGCCTCCCATGCTTAACACAACATCCAGCTCTTCAAATCCTTAACATTCAAGCCCAGGTAAGGTTTTCAAGGTTCAAAAACATGGGCTCTCTTTCACTTTCCTTAAAAGTTATATTACTTTCAACGAGTGTGTTGTTCTTGTCCCTGTGTCTCAAAATCTCTGTTCCATTAGTGCATGATTTCTCTGTAAATCAAGCTCCTCTTCTTTGGAGTTCAATCCTTTCTTGGCTTAAACCTCCTTATCTTTACGTTATCATAAACTGCATCATCATTACCATCGCTGCTTCCTCGCGTTTCCACCACAGCCACAGCACCGCTAATAGCACTACTACTCACGATCAAATTGAGAAATTCCCAATGGATGAGTATCTTCATGATGAGATGAAGATTTCCACATTGGAGATTCAGACTCGTCATTTTGGTGGCCTGGAATCGAGGGCTGAGATTGATTATCAGGACAGAGAAGAGGTACGAGAAGAAGCAGCTCATCATGAGCAAGTTGTTATTGAAGACAAGGGTATTGGTAACGCTGTGGCAGTGCCAGAGGATAGCAAAAACGAAACGGTTGATGATTTTGTGCTATCCAAGTCTACGTGGGTCCCGCCTTTTAAGAGGATTGATTCGTCGGAGAACAATCTGTTGCTGCCGGACAACCTTTCTCCTGTGGAGAAACCCCTGGTTTCTTCTAGGTTCGGTCACCGGAAATTTGTTAAAGCTAGCCCTGAAGGTACAGTACTATATATTCCACCATTCTTTTTATCATGACAAAAAAACTATTTTTGTTTGGTTGTATTTTCCAGGCAGATTTCCCGACCCGCACTGTATCTATTTTTTGGCCGGTTCGAAAAAAGCTCTTTGGTCGGCGTCGACCAGGCTTTTTCCGGCGCCGTTTTCTCATCTTCTTTTGAAGTTTGAATTTTAGGCGTCAACGCTGTCGTTTTTGCGTTTCCAACTTTTTTAATTGATTTGATTTTTTGCAAGACAAAATAAAGTTCAAACATGGCGTCTGATTGACGCAACAGAATAAAATTCCCAAAAAGTCCTCGTATAGTATAAGTTTTACTATGTGCTATGAAAGCACAAAGAGGTTAATATGAAGGTTAAAATGGTCACTTGATTGATTTTACGATGCCTTCTTCAGGTGGAAGGGCGTTAAGGGTGGCAAAGCCAAAACGGCACGAGACATTGGAGAACACTTGGAAGACGATAACAGAGGGGCGTGCCATGCCGGTAACAAGGCACGTGAAGAAATCGGAGACGTTCAAGGACACGTGGGAGAATCATGGGAGTCAGTTTAATACAAGTGTCGTGGACCCACATGAAGTGAAGAAATCAACGACGTTCAAGGACAGGACCAATTATCAGCTGCCACTTGTCAACTCGTCCTCTCCTTCTTCGGGGAAATTAAGGAAAGAGCCTTCACTGAGTCAAGATGAGTTGAACCGGCGAGTTGAGGCTTTTATTAAGAAATTTAACGAGGAGATGAGGTTGCAAAGGCAAGAGTCATTGAATCAGTATAAGGAGATGACTAGCCGTGGAAGAAGGCATGGCATTAATTAATTTTTTTAAAAGTTGTGCTGTTTAATTACATGGTTTTGATGGGTTTGGATTAAATTAAAAATTTGAAGCTATAAAGAATTTGTTTTTTTTCAATTATTATTATTAGGTAGATCCCAGACACAGATGGGGTTAAGAAATTTATTTTGATTTATAGAAATGTGTAAAGGAAAAAAATTATAATTTTGTGTTCTTTCATTCGTGTTTAAATGAATTCTGGCTTTTTAGTATTATTATCTTTATTTTTCAGAATTGTTTTTTTTTCTTTTTCTTTTAACCAGAAATTGATGAAAAAGCTGAAAGCTACATGACTTTGATGGTAGCTGTAAAGGGTGGATGATGTTCAAACATGATCTGGTTTTGGGTTTCAGAAAGAAGAAAGATGGAAAGAATCTTTGAAGGTCTAAAAAACTTTTCCAGGGAATTGGTCCATTTGCGAAGAGATGTCAGATCATAATCTCTGCTAAAACCCACAAATTTGGAAATAAAAGTTAAGAAACACGACTTGCTAAAGCTTCTATAAAGCTAAAGCCTATCTCTTCTTTTTTTGTGGATAAACATACTTAGACCAAGGCTCCAGCCTCCAGGCCACCACTAAATTAGCAGCGGGGGGTGGGTGGGGGAGCACATTGGGGGCAAAGCCAAAGCCTCGTAGAAGTTACAGCATAAACAAAAACAAGACGGACCACATGACCGAGGAACAAAAAGTTACCTACAGTCCCAAAATCTTGAGCAGAAAGGCATAATCCATCAACAGAGCACGTGAAGAATCAGCATGGAACCAGAATGAACCTGTAATGGTTTGAGGAACCAGAATTGCAGAAATATTTCATTCACACAAGTAATATGAAGATGTATAAGGACCTCATGAACCTGTAATGGTTTGAGGCAGCCGCACACGATCAGAACTACCTCAAGCGTTGGAGAATCTATAGCAGGACTCATAACAATTTTCACAACAACAAATAATAGATGATAAGAGCAGAAACATGTGATAGCAAACAAGAATCTAGAGGGAAAAAAATAAAGCCTATACCATTTCAATAGCATGTTCGGACAACTCTCTCGCCCGCTCCAGTTTTGTCTTGCTAGATCTCTTCACAAACTTCGAGAGATATGTGACCATATGTCTTTTACACGAGGATGCTTGAATATTCTGACTCCCCTTTCATATACCTTGAATGCATCTTCAAAGTATTTATGTTCCTGAACATGCCAATACAGCAAACAAATTGTCAATTCAAGTGAATAAAGGTACTGACAACTAAAAGGAACTTAAGTTTCATAACAGGAATTATAGAAGTCCATACTTGCAGAAGCCATGCATAATTGATGATGATTTGTGGGGTGGCTATTCGCAGGTCTACTATCCGTTCATATATGGCTTCGAGTGGACTCAACAGCTCCAGTGCACCTTTAAAATTCTGGTGTCTAATTTCTATTTCTGCCCACTCGCACCACGCACCAGCTAAATTATCCAGTGTTTTGTAGTTCACTTGCACTGCCTTGTCAAAAATTACTCTTGCATTGACTGCTAGATCGTTGTGACTTGTGATCCTCATATATAACTTAGCAGACGCAACCCACAAAGCATGGGGCTTCCCCAGTACTGCTTTCATAGGATCAACAGTCCGCACAGCCTCAGTATAAGTCAATATCTGCTTATTTGGATTACCCTCATACAGCTCGACTCTCCTTGCCTTTGTTCCACATTATGTGGATTTTGTCGAAGAAGCACAGTACTGCTTGCTAATCCAGGCCGTCTATCCATTAGATACTCAAGGTGTGCTAACATCAAATCGCCGTCGTTATCATCATCTAACCAAAACCCATTAAGTAACTTCTTCTCAAACTTAGAACTCCAATTCCACAACCTCCCAACATCATCCGTAAGCTGTTACAATCCACACGAGGAGAATTCTGTTAGCAGTAGTTAGAAATGGCAGTTATATCAGTTACGAGCAGTTGTTAGGAGAGAATTAGTTAGATATACTAGTCAGCTTGTATGTAATGGATGAAAACCAATTTCATTCAATTGCATAATTCTCCCCTCTATTCTTTTCTGTTTCTCTCAATGTTCTCTTCTACCTCCTCCTTCTCTTCTTAAACATTGCTTGTTAAGGTGTGAGAACCTTAACATAAACTTCCTAATCCCACCCCTAATGATGGCATCCACATTCAACCCCAAAACCTCCTTCGCATGCCTAGTCGTCAAATCACACAATTCAAGCCACGAACTATGCTTCGTCTTCCCTTCAATGGAATAAAACTGATCATCATTCAACACCGACGCCAACCTCTCCGCAGCCTAATGCCAAAGCCCAGAATAGGATCCTCAATATTACTAGGTTCATACATCAAATACCTCCTATAACCCCTGAGAGAAGTCTCGATACGAAAACCATCTTGACTCACAAACCTCAAATACAACTCCCAAATCCTATCATGCTGCGTAACAGGCAAGGGACAAAGAGCCCTGTTAAAAACCCTCCTCGTCCTCGTCACTAAACCAATCAAACTCTGCAAATACATAATCCAAATCCTAGGCATCTTATGCATACTAACCAAAGCCCTCTCAAAAGTATTGTTCAGCGTTTCAAACTGGGGATGAGTATGGGAACATTGCGAACTGTATCGAGCCGCTAAACCAAATAAGCATGCCAAAGCTTGTAGCTTCCAGGCAATGCCGTGGGCCCGTTCGTAAATGATGAAACGTTTCTTGAAAGGAGATTCTCTTCTGGCTATCATATAACGCCACCAGAGCTTTAAAGCAAACGAGTTTCTCAAGATTTCTTCTTCGTAGAGAAGATCATCATTCGAAGGGTACAGTTCTTTTGAAATCGAAATTAGGGTTTTTTAAGGATTTACTTAGGATTACAGAAACAAAAACCTCAGATTCTTTTGGTTTGAAAAGAAGAAATACCCAAATACAGAGGAGGAGAGCATTTGCAGCGGTTTGTAGGAGCAGTCTCTCTCTTTTGACATATTTCCTACCGTTAACGGGAGGGAATTTATTAAGGACTTGTTTTTTCTTATTTCGAATCGGATTATGAATTAGTATGGGCTTTGGCCCCATTGTTTCACCAAAAGGATATTGTGGGCCGGGAGCCTGTGGTGAGTTTTTGGAGAATTAATTTCGGAAATTAATTTAACAATATGAGTTTACTGGGAGAAAATTAATTTAATAATATGATTTAATTTCGAAAAAATATATATGATACTTAAAAATTAATTAAAAAATATGAGATAAAATTAAAAAATATATTTTTTAAAGATTATTGAGGTATATTTTTATTACTTTTGATAGGATTTACCATGATTTTTTCTCTTTTTTTATGTTTATTTCTTTTATGAAGTAATTATTCATTATTTTTTTATTATGAAATAATTGTACAAAAAATATATTCTAAATATATATGCATATAATACTGATTTAAATATTTTAAATTGGTTTTTGAGTCATGATTGCAATATTTATTATTTATGGGATAAATTAATTATTTAAAAAAAAGTAATTTATTTAGGTTTAGTTAATATCCAATAAATTATAATTAAATTGTTATTTTTTTACACTAGTTACTTTTAATCAGTATCTCAAGAAAGTTATAAAATACATTAAAAAAATATAAAATAAAATTTTCTTTTAAATAATTTTAAAATAAACTTATATCCATTCAAAGCACAAGAGAAATAAAAACATTTTCTCTCTAA
>Ga0325411_1008609_pt1 | contig 11021 bp, 4 predicted proteins | sample PopdelMetagenome_13_FD_206181 | JGI IMG/M metagenome (GOLD analysis project Ga0325411, IMG submission 206181) | Populus deltoides microbial communities from Bellville, Georgia, United States - Xylem-PdIQD-R4 | ecosystem: Host-associated > Plants > Phyllosphere > Stem > Wood/Secondary xylem...
CCATACTCGGAACAAGCTTGACCAATAATTTCTTTGGCTTTCTTCATGCCATCTTCATCATCTTCTCGGAAGCAAGGTGAGAGATCGACAGTAGGAATGAAAGACTCACCCATTTCAAGTTCACCTCTGTTTTACTTGAGCGATTTTCACAAGGGGGTATAGCTAGTACTACCCAAGTCTGGACTAACTATTCAATAAACTCCCACTTCTGCAATGTCAGTAAGCATAGTTTTTGAGCAACCAAATACACAAAATCCGTTGCTTATTATGCGTGCCACCATAGAAACAAATAGTTCGGACAAACCAGATGACGAGTTCCACGTCGGAATTTGGTGTCGTTTTGCCATCGAGAATCTTAAAAGCGTAGATCTTACTTTATTAACGTGGCACGCTACTAGTAGGATTAAATTTTTTAATGTAAAAAAAATATTTAAGTTTTGCTGATTTTTTTTAGCAGAAAATAAAAAATCATTTTGCGGTTGACAGATGCGATCTAGTCTATTTAATAAATTTAAAGATAATTCAGATAACTAGTAAAAATATAGTTTAACTCGAATAAAAATAAAGATAATGTTTTTTAAAAATATTAAGATTCCAATATATTGGATCGATCTGAATCAATTTCAGTTAACTTGTCAAATTTATGACCGGAGTACTTATGAGATAATGATAGTCTCATATAAAACAAATCAAAACAAAGTATAAAACTCAATTTCAAATCAACTCGATATGAAAGGGTAAAAAAAAAAAAAAACATCCATTAGAAAAGAGACATAAAAATTAACTTGAGTTAACTTATCAGATTCACGATCTAAGTCACAAGACCAGGATAACCCATAAAAAATAAATCAAAATCAATTACAAAGACTAATTTTCAATTAATTAACTGTTGAAAGTTGAAATTGAAAAAAAAACCAAAAAGAATTCACAAAAATTCTAATAATTAAAATTTAAGAGAAAACATATATTTATTGAGGTAAAACTTTTTTATTTTGATGAAAACATATCTTTTTATTGTAAGCATATTTTTTAAATAAAATTTTCACGATTCGAAAGGCAAGTTTCAACCCAAAAAAAACATGTCATGATAATTTTTATGTGCATATATGAATGGACAAAATAATAACTAATCTATGAAAACAATATAAAAATAATAAATATTTTTTATTCTAATTGAATATTCACATATAAGTTTTTTAAAATTGTTTTACATATTAGGTTTATATATAATTATTCATAAAGTACTTGCAAAAATCACCATAAAAAACTTAAATCTCATTTAAAATGCATGGAATAATTGAATGATTTTTTAAATATAATTTTAATTATTTATTTTAAAAGGATTTTTTTAAAAAAAAATAAAGAGTTAAATGAATGAACCCCGTACACGTTTAGGTTAGAAAGGACATTCAAGACATACCGAGGCATCCAAGACCAGGCGTACATCCCCACACAAGGTTGCATGATTGAATTTTAGCTAGTGAATAGTTTGCCAAAATTTTAAATTCTTAATCAAGAAAACAAATATATAGTGTATGCACATAATCTAGTTTACTTTATTTAACTAGAAAGGTTACCAAGATGCATGAAGGAAAGGTTACCAAGATGCATGAAGGTCAATTTATTTCATAATAAAGTTAGGACTAACATGTTATCCACATGAAACATTGTTTTTAATCATTAAAAAACTATCAAGAAACTAGTGTGTTGGGTAAATAGTTTGTACTACTAATGTTTTATCAAATTTTTCTATATGGAATTAATTTTCTACCAAAATTGAGTTTAGATATAATATTTAAGTTGAATTCAATTGATAAATAAGTTGAATTCACACCTTTGAAAAAGAAATTCTACCACTAAATTTAATGCATTTTTTTCTGTATTATTATCATAATCACTTTTATCTTATTCATTCAAAGATCTCTCAATACTCTAGATATTTCTAACAACAAATAACTCACCTCCTTCAACCATAACATACACCACCCTCTCTTTCTACCTCTGATACCATTACCATGAATAATTCAAAAAATAAAATCTAAATACATTTTTCTAATATCTTTTTTTCTCAAGACTACACAAGCTATAAAATTATGGACAAACTATACGACCTATGATAGGATAAGAAGAGAAGAGCATTTTGGTGATGTTGTATGTCATAACTCATTTTTAGGTCATTACCCAAATTGACCATTTTTTCTTTCTAAAATAAAAATAAAATAATAATAGCAAGAAAACTGGTATTTTAGCAAAAGCAAGCTAGGAAGATTTCAAATGTAGAAAAAATCAAGCTATAATTTTGGATGGAATCGGGAGCCTAATTGTACTTTATTTTACCCAAAACTAGAGATACAATGCAAATTCAAGGTCAAGTTACATGATTATTGAACGAATCTGCATAAAAATTAAGTCCAAGAACATAATTAGATTTTTAATATGCTAATTTGACTTAATCATGGGCCAAATTAAAGTTTAATTATATTTAAAAATTAATTTGGGTCCAATTGAAGGGTTTAATTAGCTCCAAGGACTAAATTATATTTTAAATGGGTCAAATTAATTTTATTAGAGGCTTAATTAGTGAAAAAATAAGTTTGAGGGGCCTAATTTGGGCTTAATTGAGATGATTAAAATTTTAAGAGACCAAATTTAATTTTTACAAAGTCAATTGGTTCAAATCAGGGGTAAAATCACAAGAAAATCAAAGTTATGAGGTTAATTAAGGGCTAAATTGAAAAAATTTGTAAACAAGGACCATGTTGCAAAAGGCGTCGAACTATGAGGACTCAATTGATTGAAATTAGAGGTGAAATTGAAGAAAATTAAAAGTCTAATGGTCAATTGAGGGTCAAATTGTATAAATCTAGGACCAAGGTCTAATGTAAAACGACATTGGAGTCAAGGTTGACATTGAAATTCAGTAGGGGGCAAAATTGCATAAAATTAAAAATTTATGGTCAATTAGTGGTGCAATTGAAAGAAATAAAATGATGAAGGACCAAATTAAACTTCGACCAAAACCCTAAATTAAAATCCTAAAAAGTCCAAAACAGCATCATTTTGAACAGTAAAAAAAAAAAGGGACCAAATAACACATCTTCTAGTGACTGTTCATCTTCTTCTTCATTTAAATTAGAAAAAACTGCTCGAGTGGTCTTCTTTTTCAAGGCATTTAATGCTTCATTTTTCCACCAAATTTGACAAAACTTCAACACAAATAATATCTTGACATCTGACTACACCCTAGTATGGTTCTTTCTGGTCAATTGACACCATAACAGTCATAGTGTTGCCCCAAAATAGTCAACCCAACCAGCCTTCAAGTGACAAATTTAACAGTTCATAATGGTCACTTTGAGCTAATAGTTTGAATCCTTTGGAGCTGAATCAATCGTCAAGATTTGACATAATTAAAGATAAAATATCACTCTTTCATCCTTAAAAATATAGGTGGATTTCATTGTCTGATGGAGGGAGAAATCAAAAGCAAAAATTTGAAAAAATCAATTATTTCCCCTGTTTCCATTTTTCTTCTCCCTACAACCTTTTCTTCCTCTTCTTTCACTGTGCCTATATTGTCAGTCCCACCACCAACCACACTCTGGTCTTTCCTTTAACACTAGGAATGACTCCAGCAACCATTTGCCTCCAGCTAAGCAAGGTTATGCCACCTCCTCCTCTTGTGTTTTCCCCCTCCCTGATCTAGCCATTACATGATTTTTCATGCAATGATCAGATAATTAACATGGTTGTTGGTTCGGGCCAGCAACCATGCTGTGCTGGACTGGCAGACCCTACCCAGATGGTTGGGCCAGGTCCATCCCAATCCAATGTAAAAAAAAAAAAACAAAAGATGTTGGGCCGTTAGTCGGCCCAACCTAGCCGGGTTGGACCCATTACAGCCCAGCCCCTATATATATAAGCATGTTGGGCTGCCAATTAACCCAACTAGGCTTGGTCCGGCCCAACTCATATATTTAATAATAATATAATGAAAACTTAAGATTTCAAAAAATATTTAATTGAAACATCTTAATTAAATTTAATTCATTTTAGAGGATTTTAAACATATTGTTAGTGAAAACTTCTTTTTAAAGTTATGCATTTCGTTCTTTTTTAATAAAGATATATTTTTTATTTGAAGCACCATTTCTTGAATAAGAACTTATCATGACATGAAAAACAAGTTTCAATAAAATAGTATATTATTATGCCTTGCTAATTTTTATGTGAATGTATGCAAAGATAAATGAATAATTAATTTCAAAGAATTTTATAAAGTAAAAAAATAAAAGTTTTAATTTTTAAAAAACTGTTAAAAAACTAGTGGGTCATGTTGTCCTTATAATATTTTGTCTAAATCTTCTTTAGTGAAAACTCTCTTTTTCATGTTTATATTTTTTTTAATAAAGATAATTTTTTATTTGAAGTATTATTTCTTGAATAACTTATCATGAATTGAAAAACAAGTTTCAATTAAAAAAAAAATCATAAAATTGTGCCTTGCTAATTTGTATGCAAGGATAAAGGAATAATTCATTTAAGAGAATTTTATGAAGAAATAATAAAAAAATGTTTTAATCTCATTGAATATTTATAAGAATTAATTTTTAAAAACTATGCATATTAGTTTCATATATAATTATTTATAAATTAATTGCTAATGTCACCATTGAAAAAAAATCTTATTTGAAAAGCAAATTTTAAAAAGATAATAATAATAATAATAATAATAATAATAATAATAATAATAATAATTATTATTATTATTATTATTATTATTATTATTATTATATTTAAAATGATTTTTATTTTAGAACCAAAAGGGGCATGCTTGGCTTTTAAAAAGGATCGAACTCGCAAACCTTTTTTGTTTTTTAAAGCCAAGCAACATTTCGACCATTGAAGAAATTTTCGGTCACCTGAAGTGATCAAAGAATTAGCCTCTAAACACCAAAAAAAAGGATCCAAGGTTTTTAACAACTGAAACCAAAATTTCAACAACTTTTAACCTATAAACACCAAAAAAAACATCCTATAAACCTTTATAATCAAATTTTCAAGACAAAAACACTATGCAATTAGCCTAAAAACTAAAAATCAAAACAGAACAAACTTTTTAAATCTCAATCTACTTTTTCAATATCATCTAGCACCCAAATCATCTCCATTGAACTTCTATATGCAAGACAAACTCATTAATACCAAAATAATCATGTTTTAGTCTAAATTATGGTTAACCGAGAGCATTCTCTCTCCTCATTTTTTTGACATTTTCTTTTATTCCTCAACAATTAAGGACTAAAATGCAAAAGAAATAAAGTTTTATAATTGAAATATACAAGTGAAAAACTATCAGGATGGAAGTGTAGAATATCATGCCATTTGAATAGTAAAAATGAAAAATTACAACAATTTTAGCTTTCTTTTTATACCAGTCCCTATTTTTTGAATTTTGTTTAACTAAACTCCATAATTATATTTTGTAATATGAATCTTTAGGAGTAATTTTTGTCATATCGCATGTGCGAGAGAATGCAATGTGAGATAAAACCCAACACATCCAACCACTGGAATGACTAAAACAAAACGAAGTAAAGTATAATGACTGAAGTGCAAATAATGAAAAACTTTAGGGCCTAGAAAGGCAAAAAAGCCTATGAACTATGATGTGAATAATGCAATGAGCATGTAGTTAACTATGTGAATAGTGCAATGTAGGAATATGCCATAGCTGGCTCTTAATGTGTTTTAGTGTTGTTAATTAGTTTATAGATTTAGTTAATTTACTTATTAGTGCTCCATACATGTAGTTTTATGACATAAGCAAATACAGAATTTCTAGCACACAGATTTTGTGTTTCAATCACTTCTCACTTCTATGCTCGAATTGATATTGCGTGTTCTAACACAGGTCGCTATGCTAAAGATCCTACCTTTTTCCTGACTATTTCACAAATCTGAACCACCGAAATTTACTCTCACCGAATTGAACCATTGATATCATATTCCTGGCTTTGCTTCTGGTGTGACATCAAGTGCCATATCCAACAAATGTGAGAAAATACCATCAAAGCGATGGATGACGATACTCAAGACATAAGTTCTTTATGGATTGTGAAGGTGCAAAGACGATCAAGTCGGGAAAGTTCATGAGATTGGAGATGGCAATGTTTGTATATATTTTTTTTATTCAAGATTCAAGCTGCCGAGGAGCCACAAGGTCCAAGGATTGCACAACTTAGGGAAACAGGCAAATCATGATCACAATGATTCCTAGTGGCCTTTCCACTAATTATGAATGAAATAGGGGTCGGATAGTGAACATTAAACTTGGTGTTGCAAAGTTATGACGGTTAGCTACAAGATTTTGCACAAAGTTCCAATTATGCTAGCCATTTAAGTTTAAATGGCATTATAAGATAAGCTATATAGATTTCATAATAATCCCACATCATTAACTTTCTATGATATGATAAGCTGTATAGATTTCTCAACCATCCCACAAACATAACTTTCTACGATAAACAAATATAGGATATTCTAATAGCTTTACACCACAGATATTCTACATTTGACTTGATGAGGTTCACAGCAAAAGGAGTTATAATAAAAGGCTAACATACCATCATCATCTATAAACCTGCATTTCAGGGAGGAAATCACAAAAATAACCCCATACTCAAAAAGGAAGGCCCTGAAACAGGAATAAAGTCAGAAAACCACTATCCGACCCCATGGTACCAGCTAGTTTCCTATGTAGTGGAGGAATCTAACAACAGAAAAGTTAAGAGTGGGTTACCATCCCCAGCCCATGATACCAGCAATCCTTTTAGACCACTTTATACAAGGTGTTGACCGAAAAAGAAAGCTGATACAAGTAAACAGAAGAAGTAAAGGAAATCATTTGCCTGTGTCATCATCTTCTTCTTCATCATCGTCATCTTCCTCTTGCCCATCATCCTCCTCTTCAGAGTCATCACCATCTTTGTCCTGCAATTAGGCAAAACACAGGAAATCAGACAACATTTGAAAAATCCTCTTTGGAAATCCTATTACTGATTCCAATAAATTCTCATTCAGTCTGACAGGCTTGATATAATGGTACAAAACTTTTATTTCATTGTGATAAGCAGAAGAATGCCTGTCATATGAAACTTCACATGTATTGTTTAATCTGTCATTAGAGCTGCGCCTAAACTGGAATCATCTTAAAGGATGGTTTCTAGCTAAGAAAGAACAAGCAATAATGTCATTACTTGAACGGTGCCTAAACTTCACATGTATTCTTTAATCAGTCATTAGAGCTGCACCTAACTGCTATCGTCTTTATGGATGGTTTCTAGCTAAGAAAGATCAAGCAATGATGTCATTACTAGGAAAAAGAATGCAGCATCCCTGATATCTACAGCCATAACAAACCCTGAAGAATGAATTTAAGATCCCACCAGCAACCCTTTCTTCAAACAGGATCAAAAAAATCTTTAAATAACTAAGTATGTTTTACACAATTGGAATTTGTTGATGCCCAAAGTGAGTTAGCCTGCATTAAAGCACGAACACCAAATTCCTGCTATTCAGATTTCAGATTTCTTCAGTAACTTCAATTTTGTCAAAGGTCTCATTTTCATGCAATTGTAAATTGATTTGTATATCAATCCAAAAACATCATTGAATTTTGGTTTTCATGTCCAGTCAAGTTTTGCTAAATGACTTTCTATCAAGTTCATAAATCTGCAGAACTAGTATCTTCCATCTATTCTAGTTTCAATATCTTCACATCCAACAAGCCATCAAGAAAGCCATCAAATGAACTTTCCAATTACCAACAATGAAATAATGAAAAAACAAATGCATGCCCTCAGCTGAAATGGAAGGAAAAACACCAGAAACGTTATAACATTCACAAAACATAATAAAATAGGATCCATTTACCCCTTCATCGACTTCATCCCCATCAAAGTCCTCTTCATCAGGATCCTACATTGGAGAATTAGGAAAGTTACACTTGCTTTCAAGCTTCATTTTCAAGAAAAAAAGGGAGGAAAAGGACTTAACAAATAAATCAATTACAATGTTAAAATATGAGAGTGGATTGGGCCATAAATCCTCCTTAATGATCTCTGCTACCTGCAGTTATTTTATTATGTAAGAGATTGTAACAGCTAGCTTGAGTAAACCTATTTTATACCAAGGAATATAGCTCTATTACTTTGTAAGCTACAGGTTCAACTTACCTCATCCTGCATGTCATCAATCATCCCTTTTGGCTGAGTGTTACTAAACCAGCTAAAGAAGCTGCATTTAAGCAGGTGAATTTGAAGGTGAGGCACAAAATACAAAATATTACAAAGAACAGATTTGGAAAAACAATAGGCAATATACTAAAGTTGAACAATGATATAAAAGACATCCTGCAAGCACGAATTGTATTCAACTTAAAACTAAAACAAGCATACATCATAACACTATTACTAAAACAAAGATCAAATTGACCCTTCACACACTCATCAAATGGAAAGACATCATAAGTTGGTTGAGCAGGAAAATGAGCACCATGACTAGTGACAATCAAACAACAAAGGGCAAACTTCATTTTTGCCATTATACATTAATCAATGTTCCTCTTCTACACCTTTAGTTTAAAATTCTCCGAAGTTACCCTTCCAATTTCAAAAAATTCCCAATTTTATCTTCTATCCATTACATAGCCTACTTTTTTTATTTTAGTTTTGAAGTAATTTTTTTCTTACTTTTAAGTGCTTACATGGAGATCATAGCAGTTATAGGGATCTGAGAAGAAAAATGAGAGAAGTTAAGAAAAAACAAAATAAACAATGAACAAAACAGAGCTTGTTGTAAGTTATTTAATAGTTAAAGACAAATTTGAATATATATAAGGGTAAATTTTGGATATTCTACACTATGGGGGTAGAAGTGGAACACTGATGAATCTATAAAGCAAAAATATAGTTTACCCAACAATAAATCATGTTTTGAAAGAAGAAAAAAAATTGAAATTATTGTTTGCGTAATGAGATTTTTTTAATGTTTCCCTTATTTGTACTAGTACAGATGATATTTATAAAGATAAGAAAAGAACCATTGGAACACAATAACCAGCTTTGGAGTAAGGAAATAAGAGAAAAAGTAAACAGGTTGAGAAAATAAACCTTTCATCAGACAAAAGCCTCTTGTTCCCTTTATTTTCATGACTAACTCCATTTGGAAGACCCTTCACATTTTAGAAATGCAAATAAATAAAAAAACAAAACAGAATATACAATTTAGAGAAACCTGTTATGAAATGACAAGAAGAAGTTACCATGCCCTCTTTCCAGCTGATTGGCGTGGCAGTAATCTCTGTTGTTCCTTCATCATGGAAGGCAAAAGATTTTATAAGCTTTGTCTCTTCAAAGTAAGGGTTGGGTTCAAAGTTCTGCAAATGATAAAAAAAAGAATCAAGAACTATTCAATCAATCCTACAACAACAAAAAGATGTCAATTAATTCCATTCAAGCAACGAAAAGACAGTAGAATCAGTTATTCATGCAAAACTGTACAAGCAGGGGACAGAGAATAAACTTACAAATGTTATTGAATAACCAGATTTAACATCTTTTGAATCCTCCACTTCCAACGAACTTAAAAATTTGAATATCTACCAAAATACAAGCGAATCAAATTTACTACACAGACAGGCAGCTAAGGGAAGGGAACAAATGAAAGTGTACAAGTTAATCTTCAGATCATACAGGAACAAAACCAAACCTTTTGATCCTCTTCACTCAGAAGAATACCTAGAGCAGGATGGCTTAAAAACTGCAGGGAACCACAAACAATTAGATGTAATGATGAACTCTGTTTCGGGGAAGGCAGGGGCATATTATAATAGCAGTTAAAAATTATATATTTTGATAAGAAAGCAGATGAGAACAGATTGCTAACCGCAGTCAACCAGAAGTCAGGTATCGACTTGATGATCTCATTCCGCTTATCATACACTGGCTTGCGTATCTCATTATACTTTTGCTCTACTTCCAAGACCTTATCACTTGCCTCTTCATTAATCTATGAAAACAGAAAAACCAAAGCACAGTTCAAGGTATAAAGTAGCAACAAACACAGACAAAGAAGGAAAAAAAAACACATACAAGCGTCAATAAATAAATAAATAATCAGACAGTGAACAAACAAGGCATATCATTCAAAAGGCCATCGTTCCCAACATACTGTACACATAATCCTACTTCAATCATGATTTAAACATAATCCTCCTTCCTGATTATGTTTTTTGTTATTAAACTTGCATTAGCTATTGGTTTTCTGGAACAAGTATCCATCATCACATAACCAGATACTTATAACTGGAATTAAACAACTTGAGCAATCATTTTAGCATAGCAAATCAGCACATCCAGGTATCTGACAGCATAAACCCAGAATGGATAACCTGAGTCTGATTTTCAGTATATATATAGGACAAAATGTACAAAACAAAACATTATGCAAAGTAATTGGACTCTACCAAACCAGAAAAAAAAAATCTCAAATTTCATACAAATATATATGACATTGAAAGCGCATACACAAAAACATTGAACGTTTACACTACCTTTTCGAGATCGTCTTGGATCTCCTGGAGCTTCTCGATAGTGAGAATGAGTTCTTCATCAATTTGGTTATTGTCCTCCTCGCCTTTCTCCGCTACCTTCAACTTCTTACCCTTGTTGTCTTGCACCATTTTCTCTATCCACCAAAACCCCTAAACCTCTTTCCCCTTCTCCCTCTCTCTCACTCTTTGTTTATGCTGTTGATGACTGTCTTAAACCCTAGTGCTTTTAACCTCCTTGCCTTGCTTGTCTTGCTTTCCCTTTTTTCTTTTGTTTCTATTTTTTTTTATTCCCTGCTTTTCCCCGTCATAGTGAGAACAAAAGTGTTAGGGTTTTGCGAGTTTGAATCCGCTACGGAGTCAATTGTAGAGGTTGGGAGTGTTTATTTTGGTAGTAAAATTATTTTTT
>Ga0325411_1008611_pt1 | contig 11021 bp, 17 predicted proteins | sample PopdelMetagenome_13_FD_206181 | JGI IMG/M metagenome (GOLD analysis project Ga0325411, IMG submission 206181) | Populus deltoides microbial communities from Bellville, Georgia, United States - Xylem-PdIQD-R4 | ecosystem: Host-associated > Plants > Phyllosphere > Stem > Wood/Secondary xylem...
CATCCATAAACCATATTGACATTGTGCCTACCCTGTAAGAATTTGCAAATTAAACGTAGTTGATATTTTCAGGCTAATTTATGAAGCAGTACAAGACAGCTTATGATAAGAAAGAACATGGAAGGCAGAGAAATGAAATCGAATTAATGATGCTAGAATACAATTGTCTGAAGATTAAGCAATGGAGTGCATCTGAAAATAATGGTTACATGGAAGAACTTGATAACTAGAACCAGCTGTTGAATATTTCGAACAATTAAAAAATTGTAATATCTGTAAACTCCTACAAAAATTCTGCTATAAAGACACTTCCTTCCGCAATACTTCAATGTTGATAAATAAGCTGTCCACTATTTACCAAAAGACAACCAAGACACCTGGAATAAATTCCAGTTATTAGTAACCAGAAAAACTTTTTCATGCACAAGAATCTGATCCAGAAAATCATTCATTGCAAGTAGGAGATGGAAAATTCATGTAATCTAGTGGTTTTTCTACGTTTATAGTAACTTGATTTTCTTTTTTTCTGAAGGCTGAAAAACAAAACAAGTGGTGGATGAAAGAATTTGACAACACAGAATAGAGAAGTACCTCAAATATATGCTACAAGGTAGGTGTATAGGTTGAGAACTGGTCCTATCATCCCATATCTTCCATAAAAATCTCGTTACAATGAGCAACCAATTTGATCCTTGAAGACGATGTTTTTCAGCCAGCTTCAGACCCAAATCTTTGTAGGAAGAACTCATCAAGTTGTCCCCAGTTAAGGGTACCAGATTCGCTCGAGCTACCAGAAGGTAATGATCTAATGCATCCAAGGATAAGTGTAATATCCCGGTGAAGCCTGATACATGGTACACAAACAAAAACAACTTGAGCTCCAGAAAATGAATTTCCATGCAGAAGCAGGCAAAACAGAAAAACAGTTGTGGATGCTCTTGTAAGATAATAAAAGGCAGTACCTGCCCTTTGCTTGTGGACTGCTGATCTCAAACCGTGAAAATGCTTCTGAAGTTTCTTTATGCAAGTCTATAACCACTTGCCTGCAAAAATCATTGCAATGCAGGGATTAGCGTTTCCATCAAAACCCAAGGGAAAAAAACTGCTGGGTTTTTGAGATTTTGCTCTGTTTTCATGAGAATACATTTTTCATCAAGAAATATGGTTCTGGATACCATGAAAATATTTAACGTCAATAAGTTTCTTAGAAAATAAGTTAGACTAAACACACCGGATGCATTTCATTCAAGGAAGGACAATTTCTTTGTTTAGACCTGGCCACAGAGTGATGCCAATATTGGTTCAAGAAGATTATTAGATAGAAAGAATCCTGAAAATTTTGGGTAACTCTTGCACAAATTATTTTGACTGAGCAGTTTTTCCATTTCAAGATTGCAACAACAATTTTCATATGAAACATGCCAAAGAAACATTTTTGTCCATTTAAAATACAGCATGTGTTAATTCAACAACAGCTAAACTGCTTAGCAAATTACAATTTTATAGCTAAGCTGCCAGCCACTGCACTGAATTGAGTAATCTAACTGTACTCACTAGTTATCGCTGGAAATGCTAACAACAAACTTCAAAATAATCTGTTTTAAGTCAAAAAAATAAAATAAAAAACACAGGGATAGACAACCAAATATGCCTCAATATCCACTTCAAGCCATTTTACTTCAGGATTTTTGTCATCATTGGACTATGCATTACACAACCATGAGATCAAAGTCATACTCTACATTTTGTAGCATGGAACAGCAAAGTATATGCTGATATTGCAGCAAGCAACTGAGTATTATTCACCAAGCTAAGTTTAGAACTCACCTGAAAATCGCTTGAATATCCGCCTCATGTAAAGTTCTAGACAAGATACGTTGTAGGTAGTTAACCTCCTGCAAAAGTTGAACGGCTAATCAGGTCCAATTCTCCAAGGATAATTTTGGTTGAACAACCATAAGGAAAGAAACCACCTCCCAAATCCTAACATTATAATGATTATAACAGCTACTTGAGTTCATACATATAGCAGGAATTTTCTAGATTAAGTTCTTAATCTAAGAAAGCAAAGACAAAGTTTATGTCATGAGTGGAATCAGATTGAGGACTGTTAACATGCCGTAGATTTTCACCAAACAACTGTATGCAATGAAAAGACATCTGCACATCAACCCCCACTCTGAAGTTTATCTACTTGACTAAAGTGTTCAGAGCAGGCATGTTTGGCATTTCCAAATTGCCAAGATCCACAGTAAGAGGACACCACAAAAGCCTCTAGTGTATTTGGAATTTGGAACATTCCAATTTACAATTAGTTACCTTTACAATTTCTTTAGCAATCAAACTAGGCTGTGAATCAGTATCTACGGGTCTATTCCAGCTCTCAACAACTGGAGGCAATTTACGTAGATGATACAACACCCTTTCCCTCATTATCTGAACCAGCTTTGTAAGTATCTCCTCTTGATGAACCTTATAATCCTGAGTTAAAAAATAAAACCATGTGAAATTTGAAACTAAACAGCATAAAAGCCTGTTCATCCACAGACAAAACCAGCTCCAAACTACAAGAAATCCCAAAAACAAACAGGCATTGAAAGAGAAGTTCCATGCATTGTCATGCATGCCATCAATCAGTAGCAAGAGAGCTCAGCAAATTAAATAGAAGTTGCACACATCATAATATTAGCATGAGAAGCAGCTTAAACAGCTACATACCTGTGCTACTCGATCAATCTCTGACAATAGTAATGCTTTCCGTGCTTCAGGTACTTTAAGGAAAAGAACTCGCCTGATTTCTTAGCCCAGACAGCAAGCACAAAGAAACTCAGAAATGTCAGAAAATGAAGAGCTAGCAAATAAGAGCGGCAAGAAAATTGTCTTAAGCAGTGCACTTAACACTTTGAAACAAGAACACTCATTAAATGTATATCAACCTACCAGGAATAGTAGCATATACAAAACTGATGACTTGACTAGCAAGGGCCAAGTGCTTCGATGTAATAGATTTCAAACCTGACACCTTCAGCATCGCATAGACCAAAGTTAGTAATTAAATGAACAACTGAGCTTGCTTCAAATTGATTATAAATAAAAGAGCAAAGAAAATAATTTGAAAATAAGGCAAGCAAAAAGAGAGAATAAAATGTGCATGGTATATCAGTTTGTTGGCAGGAAGAAAGATAGATAAGGAAAACATTCAGGGTGTGATGTTGGTGTTTGGAGACTCGGTGGAGCACTTCACAGACATCAAGGATTTGGAGGATAAAATTGGGATAACCCACAGACCAAATATCATAAATGCATGCAAGACAAGAATGGTTCCCTTTTATGATATGTTAACCAGAAAATCTAAACCTTTTTTGGACTTTAGAATGTTAAAATACAACACTTTGGAGAAAGCAAATGATAACGATTAGAAACTTGTACCTGCATGGCACCAGCTCCGAGAATAAGTTGACAAGTCCTTGTATTGAAGAATTTTAAGATCTCCACAACACGATGAACAACTTCTGAAGATAGCATTGGCAAATAATTATTCATATCCATGTATTCTGACAACATCTTCAGCAATATTAAGCCACTGGGAAAGAATAAACACACACGGCATCAGCGATTGTTCACTTCAGAAAGTATTTTGATTGCTGGCAATTAAAAATAGTTGGCAAAATGAAAATAACAAAACACAACAAGGAATTCTTAGATTATAATCTGTCAAACATACAAGAGAAAGTAAAGTGTCATCAAGCAGGGGAGTGCTAAGCCACACTGGCAATAACTAATGACATTAACTACAGATAGAAAGTCAAGATTTAAATGAAATAAAGAAAATGTTGTTAATGAACTCACAGAAAACTACATGCAAAAAACTGATATAAAAAGGTAAAAAAAGAAACTAACCAGTTTACCATGTGATAACCAACACCTCCACAAGAAAGTGTTTGAGAAGTGGATTTCCCGCGCTCCTTTACCTTATGGTTGTTACGCTGAGCTGAAGATGTTGCAGTCATGACTTTATTACTTTCAGTTGGCTCAGTTGAGGGAGTCGATTTTTTTTGCACAGAATTTTGCAAAGACACCTCTGTAGAGTTCATTCTCACTAGTTTTTGTGCAGCATTTTGTGCTTCATTGTCAATCACAAGTGAACCATCATTGCTTGTGCCCACTTCACCATAGCTTGTTGTCATCTCAACTTGAGTATCATTTAGAGCCTCAGAGATCAATGGTTCAGAATAAAACAATGAAGCTACAATAGCCTGAAATTCATCAGGGACATCTACTTCCACCCATGTCTCCTGATCAAGCACTGCCTTAATTTTTGTCATCTACATCCATCAATGTAAAGGTTAGCCAGATGAGAAACTGAAAATGTCTTAAAAAACAATTTAAATAAAGGGGAAAGTGGAAAAGGAAACTAACTCGCATTTCATGTTGGAAATCAACAAAACCCTTGGCCTGTGATTGCATTGTTCCACGAATACTATACCCCAATCTTCCACCAATCTGTTTAAGTTAGCGTACAAATAGCATCACAGACATGAACAGAAAGTTTTTTTCATGATACAGAAAACTATATAGAACCTTTTCAGTGGCAGTTATAAACTCTTGGGTGATGTTGTATATGCTTAAAAATTCCACCAATCTCAGCTTAGGATGAAGAACAGCACGGACCCCGAGGAGCTTTGCCCATCTTCCATGAGCAGCATCACAAGCAGCAAAGACAGCTTCTGTGTTCTCTCTCAATACATCAGCCCTGTCAAAGATCACAATTTGTTCAGAAAACTACACCAGTTGAACCAAATTTTAATGTAAATCAGAAGTGAATCAACACCATTAATTTGCAGATGCAAACTGGAAAACCCAACTGAAGGTTCAAAATCACCTTCTTTGCAGGTCTTATTTTTGCAGGAATTGTTCTGACATAAATTGGCTAGATGGGATCTGAAGCTGGTAAAAAAACCAGCCTATAAGAGAGATGAGACAGACTGGCAGTGACTAATTAACAACAAGGGAAACTTAAAAAACCCTCATCACAACAGAGCTTCCGATCATGATCAGCAATTTGGAGATTACCTCCAAACATGATAGCGTTCTTACCTTCTTAAAGTACACTAATATCAGATAATCTTCTTCTTTTTTATAAGCACACTAAACAGGAAGTTACTTGATACTCAGTTCAGTTCAAGTTGTGAAAGAGGGATACCAAGTAAATGCAGGATCAATTATATTGTTCCAAAAGTGACCAGGGTGAAGAAAAAACATAACTAGTCCTGTTAAAATCTCTTTGGTTTTTATTATATAGAATTTCATAACAGATTTTAAATCTTTTCTTTGCCAAGCAATTATTCTTTAACTAAAACAAAGAAGTGGATTGCACCTTTTATTATAAGTAGTAGCAATAAACAAATAGCACAAAAAAAAAAAAACTGCAATGGAACACGGGTCCTTGAATAAAAACAACCCACAAAATTCCACAAAGCTAAATAATAACTATAACAAATTTGGTCACAAGAAAAATATCATGAAAGCACTAATAAAATAAATAACCTTAGAGCTGTACAAACTTATAATGCCAGCCATTATTTCTGTTGTGTAGTGATTTCTGCTATGTCAATTTTTTTTTTATATGGCGTTTACTCTTACATAAAAGGCAAACATCATGCAAGTAACATTTTAAAACTTTCACAACAAAGGGATCAGAGTTCACCTAAAATTTCTCGAAATATTTGAGGGGCTTGCTGCATCATTTGATTTCAGCTGAGATGATGTAAGCTTGGAAGTACTTCTCTGTGGAGAAAAGGGGAGAAGTGAACTGCCTTGGCTACCACTCTCATAAGCTGTTTCAGCAGTAGCGGCACCAACTGCAATTGCAGCAGCGACTGAATCAGCAGCATAGTGTCCATCAACACTGCACATAATCCACTCAATTGCTTTTTTCACTTCAGCAGCCTGCACTAAGTGTGCCTGCATTTACTAAAATGAAAATAGATCATATTATTTGTAACTTAAATGGCATATAATGAAGAAAACTAAAGGCTTGAATCAAGCAATCAAATCATTTCTATGATAATCAAGCAGTCAAAAATCAAGGTCATGTCCACCGAAGCATACTAACAAATCAGCAACCTAAGTTTAGGAGTCTTGTAAACCACAAATTCTCTTGAGCAAGGCTTAATTTAGCAACTATGCTCCCATAAAAAATAAAAAATGGATTTTGGTGGCAACAATCCACCTTCATTACATTCAGGCTTCAGCTGCCCAGTATATCTGAGTTAAAGGAAAAATCAAAGCATGTCCAGTACATCATCAAGAAGCTTACAAAACTGTGTCCAGGAAAAATACTTGTGAATTATACATTACCTGTACAATGTTGAAAATAGCACTTAAAAGCAGCACAAAGTTTTCAGATGACAAGCTCCTTAACTTGCTCGCTAGTGATAAACCTCCACCTGAGTCACCCATAAGTGTAAGAAAAGGAGAGAAAAAGGAGCAGAAACTCATAACAAGTTGCTCATCTCCAATCAAAAAATCATCTTAAAGAAAATAGACAAGTACTTGCAAATTAATGAGCTCGAAAAAATTTAAAAAAATCTTGTAGTTTGTACTCACCATCTGTATCAGCTGTTCGCTCTGCAGATGTTTGCTCTGACTCCAGAGATTGGGCCGAAAAGGCAGGAAGCAGCTCGGCAACTGCATTCTTAATAGTTGTTTTCATACTGGCCGTAAGAGTATCTCGGTATATTCTCAACACAGAGGGGAGCTTGGCCTGATACCAATCAATGAAACATTGAGTTCAGTGCTAGAGTAAACAGAATCAATTGGTTTACCATAATCAGCACTGATAAGCACAAATTGCAGTCCTAATAACAAATTGGCAACTAAGAGCAGCAACATCTTACAGTGATGCTGCAGGATGGGACCTTCACCTACAGTCCCTTACCAGGATCCTACTTCAGAGTGACCATAACTGGGAAAGGATCTTATTGGAAACAAGTTCAATCAGAAATTTATCCTACCAACACTGGAAAAAATATTTGAATTCTGATATTTAAACTTATGAACTCACATCATCCAGATTCTTATTTCAGTTAAGTCAAACTTTTCTATCAGCATGAATGACTTAAATTTTACTCATGTTGGATAATTCACATAAATTCCTATAACAAGAACTAAGATATGGCATCAAAGAGTATATACATCAGCAGCAAGAGTAAAATTATACAAATATTTAAGAACAAACAACAGCAGAAGTTGTAATGAAGGCAGTTATTTTCATGAAAAAGTACTAGACGCAACACTCACAGTTCTAAGCAACCCAACAATGAGAGGGAGAAGACGATCTCGAAAATTGGAGGTCTCTTCATCATCCAACTTAATCTGCTAAACATGATCCATTCCAAAGAACAGCAGATATTACTCACAGAAGTTCAATAAAGAAGACAAACAAAAATAGAAATACAAGTCATTAAAAAGTCCTTGAAAGAACAGTTAGAAAAATCATATTATGCAAAAACACAAGCATCAGGAAGATGAGGTACAATTAATATAAGTTAAGGGAAAAACCAACAACAGCCACTCATTCCAACTTTATACGCTTGATAGTACATGCTGTATTAAATGTCTTGGATGACATGAAATTCAAAGATGCATTCTTGTGTATAAATATAGCCATACTAGAGTACCAAAAAAAGCAACATGTTCTTTGTCAAAACAAGAAAATGGATAAGTGAAATTAAGCTTACTTCTTCATCTTTTCCATTCATATACATGGAATCCCTGGTTTTTGCTTTGGATAAAAGAAGCAAATCTTTATCCCTAGCAACATGTATTGAAGCTTGCATAAATTCCGCTGAAAGAATGCTACAAAAACAAATGTAATAAGTTACAAAAGAAAAACAAAATGGTATACATTTCCTCTTTGAATTAAATTATATGACATGTTGTATTGCATTTTACACAACAACCAATAAATTTATCAGTAAGACCTACTTGAAATGATAACTGAAGAAATTGTAAATACAAATAAAAGAATAAGGCATCATCCACAAAGCACCAGGACCAACCAATCTCATTAAATGTAAGTTAAGTCAACCCATAAATAGAAGTCCAAGCAAACTAGAAAACCAAGCTTACCCAACAGCAATTGCTGTTAATTCACCTCCTCCCTCTTAACACTGCCCATCCTTTCAGGAGACCTCATCAGGAAACTCAAACTAACTCAGTCATAAGCTTTCTCAGAGTTCAACTTAAGAACCACCCCTTCTGCCTCTAGCCGTAACATTCCCCACTACCAAATATGTCCCCAAAACCATATCTACAAGTAAAATACAGATCAAGGGAACTTCCTACATACACCTTCATAAGAAGAAATTCTAAAACTTCCCCAGTATTTTTTCGCATCAAGCACACAACAGCACATCGCCTCATATGGTAAAAAATTTCCCATGATCAATATTGCAACTCAAACAAAATGAAAAGTATAAAGAGCTAAATAACACAACCAATGCAAATGGAAGTTCAAGTTCAAATTGGCAAATAACTAATGCGAACATATTTTTAGAAGAAAAAAAAAGGTACCTGTTTATGGAATCTATTGCAGCAGCTACATTATCCCGTAGGTGACGAAAACAATGTAGACCAGTCAGCTCATCTCCATTCTATCAAAGATAAAGAATGCACAAGATTTAGGTCAAAAGAATAAGCATTTACCACAATCAAAACTTCTAAATACACCAGAATTCAAAATATACCAACAACTGCTGCAAATCATCAGTAACATCCAATGCTCCGGCACAATCTGCAGATGCAACAAGCTGTATACCACCAAAAAAAGAGTAAAAAAATCAACTTGCATTACAAATCATCAAGAAAACCACAACCTAAACCCCAAGCGCAACACTCATATAACATAATTTTCCTAAAACGCTTATTTATGAATAAAACCATCACTCCCTCTCAAATATCCAATATAACACAATTAAACGCATGCCCAAGAAACAAGCCAAAACAAACAAAATGGCAATGCTAATTACAAATTTAAGCGCAACGGAGCCTGTGCAACTAACATAATTTAGCTGAAAACAACAACTAAGCATATGTGCTAACAAATTCCAATAAAACGGCATGCAAAAAAATTACCAATTTAAGAGTGGAAAGAGCCTGATTAACATACAAAATAAGGCTCAACTTATTTTGCAAAGCAACCAAATTCCCTCTACTAACATTCAACTCATGAATCTCCATCGCTGACTCAACCAAATTCTTATCCAAAACCCTAATAGTCTCCTTCAACTCCCTAATCCTATCACACCCCTCCACAATCTTCCCATTCAAATCCTCCAACTGCCCTTGCGCCTCGAAAAACGAATTCGACCGCAACGAAATCTCCTTCACCAAATGCACCTCCACCACGTCCAAATACTGAGTCAACTTCTCCTGCAACGACAAATTCGCCACCCCATTCGTAAACGGACACGCCGCATGAAACGTGGGCCCATCTTCCAATGCAAAATCCTCTTTAAAATACAGCGACGGAACTTGCCTCAAACACGCAACAAGCGCCTCGCCTTGCCCTACAGCATCCAAATCCAAGTCCAAATTGGATTCCTGCTCGTTGTTTTTGGTATGGTTTTTGATGTCTTCGAAACGAGAGTGGGTGTCGGAGATGGAGGACAAGTAGGGGAGGAAATCGGATCGGGAGATATCGGGTTGTGGGTGTTTGGTGATTACGGGAGTGAAATCTGGAGGAGCAACGGACCACCAGCCGATCCAGGCGGAGGGATCGGAGGAGGATTTGAAGGAGTGAGGGCTGTTGAGGACGGAAGAGAGGTTTTGGATGGTATTGGAATTGTTGGGTTGCCTTCCTGACAGGGAAGAAGGAAGATAATACATTGCTCTGCTCTGCTCTGCTCTGCTCTGATCTGCTCTGTGTTTAGGATTAGGAGGATCTGAGTGTTTTATTTTACATGGGAATTGGGATTGAATTCCAGAGTTGGATCTCAGTCTTGGGAATTGGACTGCATGGAACTGATTTGGTTGGGATCCCAAAAATAGAAGGAATTTATAGAGTGGACTGGAGGGAGAATGTGAGTGATAGTGATTGATTGGGTCAGTCAATGTTACGGTCTGCTTGGCCAGCGATACAACCATAGTTTTAAAATCTTTTTATTTTTAAATTGTTTAAATTTTAAAAAAATAAAAAATACACATGATACTGGATCCAAACTACAAGACATAGCCTAGAAAACACTAAGACACTTGAGCCATGGGCACCAAGTTCACATACTTGTGCTTGGATCCAGGCATGGTGATTGAGCCAACTGGCATCATGGTTTTTGGGCTCATAACCTGGCCTGAATTCATTGACCTTCCAAGACCACCATTAAAAAGGGTTTCGGATCAATAAAGATTTATTTAAAAATACTGGTAAATCTGGGTTTATCAGTTTCAAATAATATTTTGGATTAAAAGATCCTCATGTTAGCCATGAGAATTCAAATTATTCTCTTAATTAACTAAGCTGTGATGATATCAATATATAACATCGCAGCGGTTAATTAAGAGTTGAAAGTTTAAGAAATTGCAAGTTTCATATATCATGAGTTTTTTTTTTTTTATTAAGAATTGTACTTTTAGAACAAAATATATAGTAGAATTTTAAATCCAGAGCAACACTTACCTCAAAAGAAGGTCGGGTATGAATCCATATGATAGTGAGTTTCGGGCATGAATCCATGGTGCTTCTGCTATGCAACTTCTACAATGAATCTACAGATAGTTGAACTGGGACGTCTGCTACTGAATCTTCAGTGTAGTAGATTATCATACTCGTTCCTTAAACCCTTCCTTCCTTGAAAGATATAGCACGATTTGTTTTTTAAAGAAACTAATATATGGAAGAACATATTCAACCAGCTTCATTGCCTATGAATTCCAGCTGTGCTAATTCTTTGATATTGTCAGCTTCATCCAACACTGATCTCTCTCATTAACAACGATAGTTGTTCTTCGTGACTCCCATC
>Ga0325411_1008613_pt1 | contig 11020 bp, 4 predicted proteins | sample PopdelMetagenome_13_FD_206181 | JGI IMG/M metagenome (GOLD analysis project Ga0325411, IMG submission 206181) | Populus deltoides microbial communities from Bellville, Georgia, United States - Xylem-PdIQD-R4 | ecosystem: Host-associated > Plants > Phyllosphere > Stem > Wood/Secondary xylem...
TTTTTGTGCGATGGGAAGGCACAGGGAATTTTGGAAAACAGCCTCGTTTGAACCTTGAAGTAAAAAATATTCACAGTTTTTATCAGTATTTACTCGAATACTTAGAGCATGCGTGGAAACAACTTTTTGAAAAGTATTAAAATTATATTTTTTTTAATTTTTAAAAATCATTTTTAAAATCAAAATATAAAAAAATTAATTTTTTATAACATAAAAAAATTAATTTTTTAAAAACATAATTTACACCCGTTTCTAAATATTTTTTAATATGTTTTTATGGGAGGTAATGTTTTTCATATTAAAATATATTAAAAAAATATTTTTTTTATTTTTAATATTAAAATAATAAAAAAGCTAAAAATTTATTATTTTAAATACAATACATTTTTAAAACACATCCAAAAACAAAAATTATAATACTCTAGAACACTTATTTTTAATTTTTTTAATTTAATTATTTTATTACCGAATTTTATTAAACAAAAATTTAAATTATAGTTAAAAGATAAAATTATAAAAAAAAATAAATCACAATGTAGAATAAAAATAAAAAACACTTGTCTAAAAAAAAAAAACAGGGAATTTTGGAATACAGTCTCGTTTGAACTTCGAAGTAAAACATATTCACAGTTTTTATTACTATAAAGTACTGTTTTTTGGGTTAAAATATATTAAAAAAATATTAATAAAGTGTGTCTTTGCTGCTCCGTGCAAGGTACTGTTTTTTAGGTTACAATATATTAAAAAAATATTTTTTTATTTTAAATATTAAAATTACTTTTTTAATAAATAGTATTGATTTAATATTATTTTAAATGAATTATATTTTTAAAACACATTAAAAAATAAAAGTTACAATATTCTTAAACGCTCAAACATTTATATTCATGTGAACACAGTAAAGTTACTTTTTTATTAATTATTTTTTTTTTATTTTTTTTAATTTAATTATTTTATTACCTAACTTTATTAAACTAGAATTTAAATTATAGTTAAAATATAAAATTATAAAAAATGGACCACAATGTAAAATAAAATAAAAAACACTTGTAAAGTCCGTGAAAAAAATATTTTTAACCCCACCTATTTTCTTTTTCCTCCAATTCAATCAACTTCATGTTCATAATTTTTCTTTTTCTCTTTAAACTTTTTTTTCTTAGTTTAATGTTTTTATTATTTAATTTCAATCAACTTCAATTAAGTCCCTTTAATTTTTAAAATTTTAATTTTAACCTAAAAATTTATTTTGTTTATTTGAACTTATAAAAGTTGAGAGAAACTTACTAGAAAACAACAAATAATATAGAAAGTTGTTCGTTGATTATATTTTTGGCAATTACCAAAAATATCAATCTTAATGTCAACGAGTTTCATTTAACGATAAGATAATATCTATTGAAGTGTTTTTAGGCTTTTATATTACTAGAAAAGATAAATCATGATTGAGAGAAATTTTTTTCGATTTGATTTTATATTTTTAAACCGTTTCATAAGTGTTTTGAATTAAAAAATTAATTCAATAACAAGATAAATATGTTTATTAAATGAAAATAAGTTGAAAAATTAATTTTTTTTATCTAAAAACCCAGTTTGAATTTTTAAGGGTCCAAAATTAACTAGGGCATACAGCGACGCTTCATTAACTTTTTTTTTTTTTTTAAGGGATAAACTACGTGTCAATTGCCTCTTTTACTGGAAAACAAAAAACACAAAGCCTAGCCTCTGTATATTGGGCATGTTATGCATATCTTTATTTATTTTTTTTATATAAAAATAAATAAATTTTAAATATATTAAAAATGCCATTTTCTGTGGAAACTTTTTTTTATACTCCTTCGTGATTTGTATTTTTTTTCTTCATAAATTCTGTTTGTTTTGGCTTTTATGCAGAAATTTTGTTTATCAGTTTAATTGATTGATTTATTTAAATACATTCATCAACTATTCTATTCACAATTAAAAAAAAAAATGAAGTTATAAAAAACATTGACAATGCTCGTAACTTCTTTATTTTGCATTAAAAAACTAATTTTCTAAGACCTGTAATAGAGCACGAGTAAAGTTGTGAGTTATTCACCAGCCCATAAAATTACCTTTGCTAAACCCATTTCTTCTGATTTTTGAAATTTCTCCAGTGTTTTTACAGTAATCAAGGACATTGGGGTTTTTTTTAAAAAAAAAATCGAAATTCATCTTTATTTTTTAAACATTAATTTTTGTTTTCATACCCTGGAAGCATTTTTTCTGACTTTATCTCCTAATTAAAATACATATTTTTACCTATTAAATAATTTATTTTCTTCAGAATAATTAAGGATGACTTTTAGTAATAGTAAATTATTTATTCATGTAATTTTTATTTTATTTTGTTATATATATGTGTTGGACCATCACATGCAATAAGACAGAACTAATTAGTTATTATAATAATTAGTAGTGTTAGGTATCTTTTGTACTAGTATATTTCTAGGTGTATTAATTAGAATTCCTTAATTATTAACTTTTATTAATTCTTATGTGGTATTTTAAATTTTCATATATGAGTACCATTTTCTTTCTTCTAGACTTTAATTGATGATATATGTACTACTTTTATATTGTTCTTGTTCATAAGATATATATGATGGATAGATGAATTGTGTGATGTGCTTAGTAATGATGATAGAAGTAAGTTCAGGATGGTTGGATTATGTAATGATAGTGGTTTGAGTAATTATGAATTAGTCGATAACTTGATATATTCTAAATATAAAGAAAACTCTGTTAAAATTTCGGTAAACTCTAATACAAATATGATAACGTGTCAAGGTGAATCTTTTATAAAATAAAAAAGAAAAAAAATATAAAGGAGTCATATTACTATGATTAATGAACTTAATGTGTAATGGAAGGTAGAGTGTTAGATTAAATTTTTATTCTCATTGTTATTCATGGGATGTCAAGTTTGCATGCTTTTATGCATTTTGCATATATGTCTAAAGTATAGTAATTGGTTTACAATTTTGTTATGAGTCGTAGCATTATTTTTATATGTAAAAAAAAGTTTACATGTTGTTTTTTTATTTATAAGTGAAATTTTAACTATAAACTTAAAATTTAATGTATATGAAGTAAAAAAATTTCAAAAACCTTAGTTAACTCAAGCAAACATGTCACATTAACGACTCAAGTCATGAACTTGACTTGGTTTAATAACATCAATTTTTTAAAATTATTTTTATTTAATTATATAATAATAAAAATATATACTATTAGAAAAATAACTAGATACAAATTTTAAGAAAAATAATAACGGATTGTAAAAAGAATCTTGCAAATATTATAATAAGAATGCTATGCTCATATCCAAAAACAAATAAAAGAGTAAATGGTATTTAATAAAATAACATATAAAATTTATTTTTAATTAATTTAAGAATTTAATAAATTAACACATTGTTAATATTTTAAATAAATTATTTTTTAAATCTAAATCAACGAAAAAATGCCACGTAATTGATGCTGACCTAAATTAAAATGCATAAGCTCATGTATAGGATTTTTTTTTTTTTTTTTTTTGCCTTAGGAGTGGTAAGAGCTAAATTAATAAAATATTATTTTGAATAGGTATAAATATGGCTTTTTATAATGTATACTCTAATGAGAAAAGATCATATGAAAAGCCAATTGTATTAAAGTGCGAGAAATAAGTGTTTTATTTTTTTTTCAATGAGTTTGATGCTATTTTTTTTTTACATTGCTTAATTTAATTGATTTATTTTTTTATGGGAGAAATAAGATCCTATCTTTTTTAATCAAGCATGTGACAAGTTGTCTACTGTTCCTAGAATCTGGATAACACAGTGATGCTTGAAAAATCAAAGGGAGAGATTTTTCAACTTAAAATTATGTTTTCAAGCCATTTTGATATATATATCTCTAGAATATCGTAATAACCAATATAAACCATATTAAAACCCCAAAATTACTCAAAAAAAATGAAAACTAAATGAATCTAAAAAATGAAAATTGAATATGTTCTACCATTCCTAACATTTTTAGAGGAAAAAACCATCATTATTAAACTCATTTTGTTAAATGAAATCCTTTAACACCAAGTTTAGCCTTTTGGTTGTCAAATTCATGACTGTTGTACCCTTTTCGTAGGGCACGACGTCGAGGCAACATTTTTCGAGCGGTGTTCTGGAAGGGTCTTTGGTTGATTAAGGGAGTCGTTACCTAGTATTATAGTTAATAGAAACCCTAACTAATCTTTTAGAGATTCTAGGTAAGTGATTGGTTGTGTATATGGAATATATTAGCACTTCTAATCATAGTTATTAAACCCGGATCGGCCCGGTGGGTTGACCCGGTGGCTGGACCGGTTCGAGTTTGTCAAAAGATTGGCCTATGCAACAACCCGGCCAAACCCGGTCGACCCGGTGGGTCAACCCATGACCCGGGCGACCCGGGCAAACCCAGGCGAGACCTGGGTGATTCTCCATGGCAGATTTGAGATCTTATCTTTGTCTGGATCTTTCTTGCTGCCTCCAGCCCCTCCAGGCATGATAAGCCTCGCAATCTTCTTTACTAGGGAACAAGGCCAGGCGATTTGAGATCTAACTTCAAAAAACTTGAGAAAGGCTTCTCAAAGGACCACAAAAGCACTCATAACCCTTTGTGAAGGCATATATATGAGACCGCAGAGACATGGCCTGGAGCTCACTGTTCTTGCATCCAAGCCCAGAACTGAGTAAGAAAGTGATTGAAGAAAGAAAAGGCAAGCAATATCATGGCCAACCTGGAACAGCAAATCCAACCACAAAAAATGGATTACGCGTTGGCAAGAAAAAGAAGTAGCGGTTGCGAATAGTAAAGTATGGAGGATAAAGATGAAAAATGAATCAAGAATAATAGGAGCATAAATAAACATGAAGGACAATAGCGCAAGCATTCGAGAAAGCAAGAAAGGCTGCCTTTAGATGAGGATGACCAATTGCTGATGCAGAGTGGTGGAGGGGATGGAGGTGGTGCTGGTGGTGGGATTTGGGCTGGGAATAATGGTCTTTTTAATGAAACGGGAACGGATTCCAGAGTTGTTTTTTTTATATTTTTTAAATGTGGGTATTTTTATATTTTTTAGTTGGTTAAATTTTTTTAAGTTTATTATATAAATATTAGAAAAATATTTTATTTACAATATACATAGCCCTATATTCATATGAATTTTTTTTTTATGAAATATTAAAATTTAAAATTTATTTTTAAAAAATTTTCCAGGTTGACCCGAGTTGACCCATAAAACCCGGGACCTAGCTCCTTGACCGGGTCAATACCCGGGCCGGATTTGATAACTATGCTTCTAATAGGTCATACCTAAGGTAGGTTACATCTTTTTTTTTTTTTTTTTGCTATGGTCTGATGATATTTCCATTTCTACTAGTCTATAATGACGAGTTTGCTACGATAAACAAACCCTAGCTTTCTAGGTCAAGAACTTGATCTAGAATGGTGAAATATCCTCAATTATCATTGAGACTTATTTAAGGTAAAAAAAAAAGAAGAGAATTTTTAGCTATTACATCATTCCAAATAATATTTCAAATAAAATTCCTTACAGTTTTTTTTATTCTTAAATTATGAATGAATGAGTTGTATTATTCTCAATAATATTCTGGATATTAACCCCATATAAGTTTTTTTTATCCTTATGTTGAGTGAGTAATAATAAACTATTATCCCTAATAATATTTTAGATGTTTACCCCTTTTAGGTTTTTTATCCTTATATTAAAAGCGAATAATATTTTTTTTGGTCAAAAATAAGTTTTTAATATTTTTGAAATATAGGCAAACATCTTTAAAAAATTTACAAATTTGTTGTAAAATCCATGAAATATTTTTAAAACATGCCAAAATATTTTAGATTTTTTTTTTGAAAACATACTCAAATAATTTTTAGGATTTTGGCCATATGCAATGAAAATAAGAATTTTTTTTTTTACTTTTTTATTTAGGCTTTATTTGACGAAAACCTATTTTTCTTGAAATAAAAGTGGCTTAAGGGGTGTTTTCCAAACACACCCGTAAAAAAAAAAAAAACTTTAGCAAAAACATTGCAAGCTAGACAAAGCCTCAACCATTTGACCCGAATTTGACCCGTCAGGTTGACCTTAAACCTTTGGTTCAACTATAAACTGAATAAAAGAATACTAGGTTGACCTGAAAACCAAACAAAAAACAAAACCAAAACTTAAAATGAATTAAACTTAAAAAATAAAAAAAACTAAAAAAGTTTGACAAAAAACGGATCAAATGCATAAAAAATGAAGAACATTCATATCAATTCCAAAAACATAACTCTCCAACCAGACCAGATATGATCAAAACAAGGCCACAAACATGTTGTGAATCATACAAGGATCAATAATCTATCATCCATTCACTTCGTTTATCAAAGAATTATCACGATTTGATCAACATGGATTGTGGTTTCAAACCAAAATTCTAGAATTAAAACCCATTAAAAACTTGTTATTGATGTCAATAAACCCTGAATTATTAATAATTAAGTATCACAGAGTGTTTAGTGTAAATAAATAGACCAAAATTAATCCAAATTATAGATCTATGAGAACACTATCCTTCAACCTAGAACAACTTAACACATTGTTAAACCTTAGAAATAACCCTTTAGGTCTCCAAACACACTGTTTTTGGTCCTCACGAACCACATTACCAATATCAAATATAGTTAAATTAAAAAAACTAATAAAAAACATCAAATCATCAAGATTATACATTAGATTCCACCTTTATAATTGCAGCCCCAATGAAAGCCAACAACAACATCAAATTTCAATTCCAAACTGACTCTTTAAATCAACTTGGGACCCAAATCAAGCTCAAGAACCAAGATCGTACACTAATAAAAAAAAACATCAAACACTTATTGCCGGTAGTATATAAAAACCATTTTATTTCAGCAAAATAAACATCAAAATATTTCCAAAATATTCAGTAAACAATAACAAACAACTCGGATCAAAATTAAGCAAAGAAATACAAAATTTCATGCATCAATCAAAATACAAGAGCAACACAATGTATCACAAAAAAAAAGTTCAAACCATCATTGAAACATGCAATGGAGAGCTAGATGTGTGCCTCATGAACATCACTAGTTAGATTAGAAGAGTTTTTTTTTTTATACCTTGAAGCTCTTATAATGGTTGTTGCATTTTCTTTCCCAAAGTTGAGGGAATCTTCGTGCTAGGCTCTTAAACCTTCACACTTGGATTCCCTTTATCCTATCTTCCTCTCGTTTTCTTTCTCTCCTCATTGCTGCCGCTTTGCCTTGATTTTCTAGAGGTATTTATAGGGTTTCAAGCTAAGATTTTGTTGGATTCAATCAAAGATTGATCCTTCTTCATCAAAACTTAGCCCTCTAATAAAAATATGAGAGTTTTTGGTACGTTTTATAGTTTTGAGCTCTGTACCTATATTGGTTTTACAATGGTAGTTTTGTAACAAACTTAGTTTTGAAGATTTTGATGGTTTTCACAAACTTTGAGACCAAAAAACTTGTTTTTGGCTTTTTTATCTTGAGAGAAACATGACCAACTTTTAACAAGAACCCATTGAGAAAGCTTGAAGTGTGAACACACAAAAAAGATTAGTAGTTTTGCAAAATACGTATCACAACTATTGATGACTAAGTCAACCACTTTCAAGTATTCATCAGAGCAACTCCAATGTCATCGTCATTGAAGACTACCTGAAGTTGATAGAGGGACTACACACCTTTTGTTTGGATCCAACCTTGCTCGATTTAAAGGCCTATAGCTTCACATTCATTTGTTTGAAGGTGTCAACTCGATCAACCCAGAATCTGCTAATATAACGAGGCTGATTAATGCAATAAGGCTACTCAGTGACAAGATATTGCTAAGATCATTGGAGAAAATGGGATGCAAATATTTAATAGGAGTAGCTGATGTTTATAAAGGAGGTGTTTCTCAGTCGAATGGTGGTGGTTACAACCCATGAGATGGTAAAAAACATCACATTCATTCGCTTGAAGCTGCCTACTTGATCAACTAAAACTACTAGAGAAGAAGATACACAGTGCCCGAACGACGCATCATTTAGGTTAAACCCTAAAAATTAGAGTTTTTAATTTGAGATTTTGATAAATTTCAATTTAATCCATTTTCTTCCAATTGTTTGTAATTGCATTCATGATTGCCTCTCAACTTTTAATTTTTCTACAATTTCACCCCTGACAAACTCAATTACCAACCCTAAAGTTTAGCACCTTTTCTAATTAGATCACTGGTTTATGATTTATGAAAATTGACCCTAAATCAACCGTCAAACTTTTAATTTCTTAAATTTGATCCCTAATTTGATCGACTTCAACCCTTTTATTCACATGCATTTTTGGTTTGGTCCTTAGTTTTGGATTTCTTAAATTAAGTTCCTAATTGTTCATCAAACTTCAATATTTATGCAATTAAACCACTGATTTGACCAAGCTAACTCTTTAAAATTGCAATTTAACCCTTAGACTTTAATTTCTTCCAATTAAAGTCTAAAATAATTTTTTCTTGCAATTATGCCCTTGAAAACTCAATTAAACATGAAAAAATTCCAATTAAGTCCTTAAATATCTAATTTTAATTTGTTTTTCCCTGAATTGAATTTTTCTTGTTAATAGGGTCTTCATCAGTTAAAATTGAACTATAAATTTGGGTATTTTGATCCTTCTTAACTAGTCTTTTGACAATTTTATGAACATTATCCATGTTCTTCCTACTAAGGTGTATATATATTTTTTATTTTTCCAACCCTTTAATTTATTTTTTGTATTTTGTATTTTTTGTATATTTATATAGGGTCCAAAAATAGGTAATAACAATGACAAGTGACAACTAACCATTTTCTTTCTCTTTCGCTTTTTTTTTCTTATGACTTTCTCTCTCCCCTCTCTAACACAAGGATTGAAAAATTAACAAAATAAATTTTTAGACCAAAATAAAAATTATCATAAATTTAGAGTGAGTCATGTATTTTCTTCATGTTTTAATTTTCAGTGATCTATCTTTCAATTTGGTGTTATTTTTTTATAATTTCAAGTTTGAATTTATCTAATTAGACTATAAAATGTCTCGATTGAAAAGAAAAAAAAACTTTCAAAATAAAAACAAAAAGTTCCGAGTGTTTCACCATTCATATGAATAGTGAAATACCTGGAAAAACTTTAATTATTTTAGTATATATGTTAATGGAAGTGGGTTTAAGTAGAGGAACCAAATTACAAAATTAATTGACGAGGAGCTACATTTTTTTTATATATAAAGTGGAAAGACGTGTGAACTTGTAAAGGGGATAAAGGGATAATAATAATATAGCAGGATTCTGGGCTGATAAACAATGTATCATCTACTTTATTTAATTTTTTTAAAGGGGTGGATGACAAGTCACCTACCCTTTATAAATCTTTTTTTCTATAAAATAAATAGGCTTAATCACGCCGACATAGGTGGAGAGGCTTAGGCATACGAGCCTAGTTTTGTAAAGGCCCTAGAGTGTTGGGCCTCTCGAGCCAGGCTAGCGTGCCTGGGCATGGTTTTTTTTTCCCATTAGTTTTTCCTTGTTTTATTATTTTTTTTATTTTTTAATTATATATTTAGTAAAAGAATTATTAAACCCAATAAAATTCATGACTCTAATCGCAAGTTTGACAGGTTGGGCCACAAAACTCTTGTCAATCTAATATATTGTCATGTGTGTGTATATATATATATTTTAAAAAATGTCATGTTTATTTTGTTTTCAAAATCATTTTGTTTATTTTAAATTAATATTTGTGATATGTTTCGTGTTTGTTTTTGTATGATTAATAATTTACTTTTACAAGATTGTTATACTCTTAAGACCTACATCAGAGCATAGTGTATACATGTTATAATTATTGTGTTTTATTATATTTAAGCATTAACTTTTGGATTTATAGTTATATTTTCTCTAGATGTTAAAAAATATATTAACAACACATGCATGATTATTTTTTTGCGTTGAAAAAAAATTATCTGACTTGAGTTGAATAGATGCGTTAATATTTTTTTTTGTATTTATTGTTATAAATGATTCTCAATTTATTTAATTAAATGCATTCAAAAAATTTTTAATTTATGCTTTATATTTTTTTAATAAAAAACACATTTAAAAAATATAAATTTATTTATTTTATTAAAAAATGTATAATATGGACAATAATATAGATGAAATGCCTTAAAATGATATATAATGTGTTTGAGATTGTGATATATGTTGTTTTTTAAATTTTTTTTTAGAAATGTATTAAAATAATATATTTTTTATTTTATAAAATTTAATTTTAATATTAATATATTAAAAAAATTCAAAAATTCAAAAATTAAAAATTAAAAAACTAATTTTTTTTCAAAAACACTAGTGGAAGGGTATTTTCAAAGGTTGAAAAAAAAAGTATTATAAGAAAAAGAAAAAGAAAAAGAAAAAGGAAGAAATAGTAACATAAGAGATGACGCGAATAAATATTCAGATAATTAATATTTGAGAGTGACAAGTGGAAGGTCCTCTACCTCAAAAAGGCAATTACTTTATATCCATACCTTTCTTGAATCTTTGCCTTCCATCAGTCATCTCTTTACTGTTCTCCGTTGCTGTGTTGAATCAAGAAAAAATGGCAGGGTCTCAGTGCTGCGCTCACCCACCAACCCTAAACCCAAGCAGTGGAGCTGGCCATGTTGAGAAAGTTGGTGGCCTTGACTCTTATGTCTCTGGCTCTCCTGACTCTAAACTTGCCATTCTTCTTGTCTCTGATGTTTTTGGTAAGCTATCATTTCCCCCCAAGAAAATCTTATTTAAAGCGTTAAGGTTGTTTCTTTTTTCGTTTTTCGTTTTTGTTGTTGTTTTAGGGTTTGTCTTCCATTGTCTTGATTATTGTGATCTAATCCTGCATTTATGGCTTGATCTGCAGGATATGAAGCGCCGAA
>Ga0325411_1008614_pt1 | contig 11020 bp, 10 predicted proteins | sample PopdelMetagenome_13_FD_206181 | JGI IMG/M metagenome (GOLD analysis project Ga0325411, IMG submission 206181) | Populus deltoides microbial communities from Bellville, Georgia, United States - Xylem-PdIQD-R4 | ecosystem: Host-associated > Plants > Phyllosphere > Stem > Wood/Secondary xylem...
AGGGCACATTTTGTTTATTTTTCTGCCTGTTTGGGCTTTGAAGGCAAGGCATCTGGGCTGGCCTGAACGACATGAAGGGCATACTGTTTGGGCTTGACTCGAATAGAGTGAAGTGTAGGTCTCTTGGGCCTAGCATCAACAGTTGGATTTCTTTTCGGGCACCGTACGACTTCTTTTAAAAAAATTCCTAGAAAACTTGTTGTGACGGAGAAAACATTGCACTTTCCTAATATTAAAATGTAAATATTCATATCGATGATATTCTGCCATTTTTATATTTTGATATTTAAATAGTGATTCTGTTTCAAAATATCTTTTTATTTTAAAATATAATGAAATGATATATTTTTTATTTTTTTAAATTTATTTTTAACATTATTATATTAAAATAATATAAAAACAAAAAAATAAATATGTTTTTTTAAAAAAAAACACTTTTGAAATGATGAACTCCTACTGTGCATTCTTTCTTACAAGTTTTTCTCATCTCAACTTTTCTTAAATACTAAAATGAATAAATGCCAGTAATCAAAACAAACTCGAAGAAAAATACTAAACTATGTAAATCATAACATTATTTTTCATGAGATTTTAATAAGATGTGTGCTCTCATATTATTAATACTATTTAAACTTACTGCAGTAGAAATTTATTTTATTTAAATATAAAAACTAGTTTAATCATCGTCTTCATTCATGTCCCATATAGATTTTGGTGCGAATTCAAACAAATAGAATAGAAAATTCTGCATGGGTTTGCTAAACCATTATTTTCCCTCCAATCTGCCAAGAATGGCCTGCCTAATAACGGTGTATCAATTGCTTGTATGCTTCCTTATTCTGGGAGTAATAGTCAATCTCCGCCTGCAAAGAATTCACATAAAACCATGAGAGCTTGCATCATGCAGGAATTTAAGAAGATATCAGAGCACCCTCTCCTTTATTGCACCTTGCAGCTTGGAGGGTCCAAAGCATTATTGTGAACAGCTTTCTCGATCACTAGGTGCAAGCCAGCATTTATTTTGTTTCAAAGCAACTTCTAGGACCATTTCTACATAATTGTTAAAACAAATTTGAAATAAAAGAGTTTTTAGACACCCAAGGAACTGAAATCCCGCCTCGATGTCCTTAGTTTAACAAGTAAACCCAACATCGTCCATCTATACCATAGCAGATCCTCACTGATTTTATGTCCTTGCATATTACTATTTGTTAAACCAAAACAGGACCTGTAATGGTCTACTGCTCATACATACCATTATTCTAGCTGATAAATCCAATATTTATGACAGTATCATTGGTCGAAACTGTTACAAGCAAACCAAAACTGAAGGCTTCATTTAAGCATGCACTTCCTGGACAACTCAATTATGGGAAAAACTAGTGCAGCTGTAAGAATTAGCCCAAGATGGATCAAGGGCATGAACCCCCATTTAAGACTTAGCTGATAAAGTAGGATTCCCGGATTTCCATGCCAAATTGAGCTTGAGAAATAAGAAATTCTAATATTTTATTCAGATTCTTAGTGAGTAGGTTCAGCATCATCATTCGAAATGATCTTCATAGACATACCTTGCGAACTCCTTTTATAGCAACCAAAAGCTTTTCCCCAATAAGATCCTCCAACACACTGTCTTTCTTAAGAGCTTCTAGAGATTCAGGAAGTGATTGAGGCAATCTAGGAAGGTTTTCACAGAGAGAAGGGTTTTTATCTGTTTCAATGTCAAGAATGAATACATTAGATGCCAGTGAATTTTCTTCAAGAACAGGAGCAGAGGCAAAGGAATATCACTATGCAAAATCAGCTACACAGGGATGTAAGAACTGAGCTCTAGTCAATGTTTGAGATAATGTGTAGAGAAAGAAACACATATGCAGATTTAGGAGTTCACCCAGGCCTTTAATTTAGCAATTAATATGCAACTTTTCAGTTTTTCCAAATGGTAAAGAAAGAATAAAATTTGCAGTAAAAAAGAAAAATGAGTATATGAAGTGACCAATAGCAATATGGATAAACAAAAATGTTAGAAGGTCGAAGAAATGACCAAAAAATAATGGTTAAAGTAGTGCAGAAAAATCCTTATGCCAAAAAAAAAAAAAAGCAGTTGCGGAATTTTATATCAAGCTAGATTGTACAGCACATTACTGGTGATAAAAAGTTTGCTTGCGCAGAAAGCCTTTGTTAAAGCACCACAGGGGAAGTGAATAAAAATACAGATCTTGAGTTCTAAGAAACTTGCTCAAGTGCTAACCACTAAGGAAGTGGAAATTCATTGGTGTGTGGAACACTGACAAAAGCTTGTCAGTCTACTGCCACACTAGGTATCAGTGTTCCACAAGAAAACCACTTTCTACGACGTTGTTCACATTTATGGAATTAAAACCAACCTTTTGACTAAAAAAAAGTACCACTGAATTTAAAAATTCACTAGCTAGATGCAATGTGAATAACTCGTGTCAATTAAGCTCAAAACGAAAAATACAAATGAAGCAATTCCATAAAAGCTTCCTTCATGTCTGGAATTATCAAAGATGAAATAAACTTACCAATAGGTTCAGGCAGACGAAGATGCTTTCTAAGGCCATCTATGCCAGCAGCCCCTATAGCAGCCAAGCCCAAGTATGGATTTGCACATGCATCGAAAGATTTAATTTCAAAGTTGCTCACCAAACCATCTATGATACCAGGTGGGCAAGCAGTTCTTAATGGAGCTTCCCTGTTTTCTTTTCCCCAACACTGGTATGCTCCACTCCATGTGTTTGGTTGTATTCGATCATAACTACAGACACCGACAATTGGAAGGGATATAAATATAGTGTACAAGGAGAAAATTTCCAGCAAGTAATATTGAGTAACAACCTATTTAGAGTAGCATTGAGAAAGTTAAGATTCCCACAAGTTGTGCATCCAAGATGGAAAGGTGCACGTGCACTTGGCTGTTTTTCAGTTAAAGTCCTTTGGAATCTTACTCGAATATAAGACCTAAAACTGAAATTTGATTGGCAAACTAAAAATGCAGTATTCCTATGTTAGGAAATACGTTAGAGGAGACTATAAGCTTAAGTTTTAGCAAGAAAACCCCTCGCGTCATTTATCCATAACGAGAATGAGAAAACACATCAATTAGAAGATTAGGAATCACAAAGAACCAACATAAAATATAAAAAAGACAACCTATTTGGAATTGGCGCTGTGAAGGCCAAAATCGAAGGAAGATGATGCAAAACCCCGGCCATAAACTCCTCTCCAATGCTTGAAATCCCATGCTTGGAAGATCCACCAGATGCCATAAAAACATTTTCTCCATTTCTCAACAAGCTAATGTGCACATGGGATCCAGAACCAATGTCATCTAATGCAAGCCTAGAGAAAAAGCAAATGTCTTTAGATTAAGATTAAGCAGAGCAGAATATTAGGTTCTATAAAATTCAGAACCAGACATGAACAGTGCTTAAAAAATATAGCCAAGTAAACTTATAATGTCCACTGTCGGAGCATCCAAACTAAGAAGATTGTATTAAATCATAGACGATAGTTTTGCACAAGGTATGGTGATACTTTGACTTCAATAAAAACAAAATGAAACAATTATTCAAGCGAAATAGGTAAAGCATATTGATGATGCCTTTATTAAAATGAAGTTATTATTTTCAAATCAATACTTGTCATTCAGCGAGCATCTTCTTATATTCAAAACTCCAATAGCAGAAAAAGTATTTTTTCCAGTCTCATACTATGAACAAGAAAACAAATATCTACCATATAAAAAGAAAATAGTGAACCTACTTTGGAACAAAAGTTGCCAATAATCCATGTTTCCTTGCAATAGCCCTAATAACTTCACGGGTATATATCAAGTTGTCAGCAGAGAGTGGGCAGGTCGTGTGTCCCATGGCCAATTCAAACTGACCTTTCCCAGCTTCTGCATGTAACTGTAAGAACATACCAAAATGAGAGGGAGGGAGGGCAAAAGGACAAGAAGAGAGAAGGACTTTCGATGAAAATTAAAGACTACATTATTCAATATTTTTCTACGGAAAACCAAACCTGTTCTTCTTCTCAGTCTATTGGAATGCATAATTGAGAAAGCTTTTATACGATAACAGAAATGTATAAGCTTCAGTAAATCATTTCCCAATTTTTTAGTAGTGAAACTGCATAACTAAAGCACTATGAGTCTATGTGAGCTGTTTTGGTGGGGAAATCATTGAAGACTGGTCTATAGAAATAGAATGTGCTGGAAACAACAGTTTGAACTGCTTCGTCTTAGGTGGTTTTTAATTTCATATGCATTTTTTTTTTATAATCAGTGTTCTAGTAGTCTGTTTGATTCAATGTCTTATTTTCATTTGTGTCAAATTAAGGAATACAACTGAGTTTCTAGATTTATTTTGAATGCTTGGAGCCTAGAGTTTTTCTCCTTCCCCTGTTCTTCTATTTTTCACAAGTTTTCTTTTTTGCTTGCTTCAATATTCGGATAAAAAGCTACTGTTCACAGCCTATTCCTAACCTATTACTTCTAAAACAAGTCTTATTCAACCTTAATTCCACATTGATTTTAGTATCATTCAACTAAGTCATTGGCAAGCACTTTATGGTGTGATTTGAATTCCTATGGTGAGCCCTGATTTTTCCTTTCTGTAAACAGTCTTTTAGTCGAGAGCAGCGGTTAAGGCATTTTGTATCAACACTTAAACATGAAAAGGTCAGACATGTCTAACTACCAATAATGGCAACATATAGTTGGCATACTTCTGGTTTATTGAAAATGCTTCTAAAATTTGAATCTGTTAACAACGTTTGAGTTGTCTACAATACCTGCTCCACTGTAATATCCAAGGAATGAAGAGCACCAACTATTTCATCAAGTATGGGGGAAACTAAATCAAATGATGCTGTGGAGCAATAGGGAGCTGAGTCAATGGGCACCCATTCTTCTTTCCCTTCCCTGAAAAAGATTTTTTGCTTCAATTTAACAACAAATGTCACAGCCAATTTGATGCTTAAAGGACAAAAGGTCATATACCATGATACACTCTTCAAGAGCACAAACTCATTTTCAAAACCTGCATCCATTACCTGAATATAGGCAATAGAAAATCAGATGACAGATATCTAATATGAAAATATAAAATAAAGTACTTCCCATTTGTAAGTATCAAAGATATAAATGCCGGACATACCAAGTCGAACTCATCCTTTAAAACTTTTAAAACCCTTCGTAAGGCCTCTCTTGGGCAATATTCCCAAGGTTCACCAGGTCTAAGATGCATGTCAGCCAAAACCATTTCCTGCCGTTCCATCCTATAGTGGAAGAAACAGTATTAGTACAAATAGAGAGCAATTATAAGCATTTTCAAATCCCCTCAATAGACACTAAGGGAACACAAACTGAGATTTTTAAATTATATGTGAACTTTTTATAACCTAAGAACATTTGTAAAAAGTATTTCTACACCATCTTCTCCTTGCAAATTGGTTATGCTGTTGAATGAGCAATCTGCAACATTTTTATTTTCTGCCAAACAAATGTGACTTTTAGCTAAATCAGTGACTCAAGATAAATAAGTGGTCGCCCAATACTTGTAATTTTTTTTAGGAACTTAATATTGTCTATTGTAGGGATATAAGGTGGTTTTTCGAATGAAATGGAGAAGTGAGACAACCACCATAGCAGTTCTAGGATACGAAGAGGACAGCTGCCAATGCTGTTCATTCAGGATGACATCATATTAGTTTTAATTTCTGCGGTCCTTTAGTGAGATAGGATGTAGGATAGCACCTTGCATCCCTATGGTGCAGCTTTTTGAGGGCTTTTAGAGTTGTTTCCCCATCTGATATTCAATTTTAGAACTCTTGTCTTGATTTTTTGTTCCTTTTCTTTATTGGAGGATGTCCTCCTCGCCAAATTGATAATGCACCTCTTTTCTTTCTAATCAAAAGCTCTTTTATTTTAAGAAATAGCAAATTAACTTCTCCTCTAAGGATAACCTTATATTTTTTTGTGGCCTGAGTTGATAAAAGTCAGGCACAAGTATCTGGTGATCAAGAACATGCAATATCCAAGTGGAGTGCCTTTGCCTAGGGATCTGATAATGAGAATAAAAAAGTGGAACTAGAGCATAAATTGTTCTCTCTGGCAATCTTCAGTCAGATGCCTGATCTGGTCTGTACTAGGTCCTTGAGCACTAATCTTTCACAGGCATATTGACATGTTTTAGTTGCAAATGAAAATTTAAAAAACAGAAAGTGCATGGAAATACATGGCAGCATAAAATAAAACACCAGGGACAATCTCAGATGTAGAAATAGTACCATGGAATGTTCTTTCTGGTTGTTACGTCAGGTATTAGTCTGATCTCACCTACTCCAGTAAGACCAGTCTCATCTGCTGGAGAATCAGCAGCTGAACTCATCCCCATAGACGCATGAGTCAAGCCGACACCATTCTTCCTAACAATGTCACTGAAGCGCTTTACTGGAACAGCCTGAAAAGACAAACGGAAATTAAAACTATAAAACTAACTATGCTAGAAGACTAATAGTGAGGTCTAGAATGCTTTCAAGTTTTCCCATATGTCACACACCAAAGGAAGTTTATAATTCTTTTCTATGCTTCCTTAAAAAATCTCTCATGGAATCATGACAAAGGCAGAACCAAGCTACGGGAAAGCACTATCAAAAATCCAAATTTTAAAATAAAACTTACACGACATCGGTGCTGTCCAGAGGTGTCAACCCACATGACACGAACAAGTGAACTGCTATTTTCTAGAGCTCTACTCTCAATCTTCACAGGGTTGACAGAAACAGTATCCTTTGAACTAAAAGCATTTGCATCCACATTAATCTTGTAAAATTTAATAGCATTTAGAGCAAAAATGTCTTTAGCTGCTTCAATAGCTTCAGCTAATGTGAGATCACCATCAATGCATGCATCACGTAGAACAGAAAATAAACATTCGCGTGCTTTCTTTGCACCTGAAAAGGCATGAGCAATAGTTTTAAATGATAATCTTTATAAAGCTTCCAAGAAATATGGCAACTCCATAAGTTTATTAGAAGGAAAAAAGCATGGTCTTTCAAACTTCCTAATTTACGAAACCAAAAAATACTGGTACCCCGTCGATGCTTCCACATGCTCATTTTCCTACAAACTAATTTGGTAGTGATGTATGTATGCATCAATGACTGATTACTCCACTAAGAAGGGAGCATGTCAGCATGCAGAAATGTTCCAAGGACAACAGAAGCCTTTGCTTGGGATCAAGTATTTTCCTTACTTTTCTTGAAGGAAGATTGATCCTAAGTTAAACAAGAACAAATCCCTAGCCATGTGCAATTTTTTGAAATATTCCTAGCTGTCACCTCCACCATAATGAAGTGACAATATATGAAATACTAGTCTTGTAGAGATTGAGAAACATCCAATGATATGAAATATAAAGAAAATATATTCTGACATGGTTGCCACAGGAGTCTAGTATAAAACTTGTATCTTATGTAACCATAGATAGATACATTTTGGACAGTAAATTAGCTATTTTCTTACATAAAGGACACAAAAAATTGATAAAGTATGTTAATCCTAAGAAATTAGGCCACAGTCCAACATCATCACATACAATAAGACACAAAAGGAACAGTGCATCTACTTTATAGTCATGTGCAGAACACTTACAAAATAAACTACAGACTTTAGATCAATGAAAGTTCAGGCAAAACATGCATTATTATCAAGACTGGATATAATATCCATTCACAAGAAAATAAACAAACCTAAGTAGTAAGTTTCAGGAAATGCATAGCCATCTGTGCTGAACATAACCTGCAGGTTCGTTGACATTGACATCAAACATCATTAGTATAGACAAACTTCATGAGCATCATTGGAAAAGAACAGATAAAACTCATTGAAGATAGAGTTCTGAAATGTGTAAACTGATCACTATGTACAGAATCCATTTTTCCTGTATTTTCTCAATAGGGACTGTTGTCACCTTCTTTATTGGGGCTAATTCCAAAAGTTCATTGACAGAAGATATCATGCCATGGACACTGAGTTTAGGAACAGCCAATCCAAAGTCAAGGTACACCTGAAAGTAAAGACATTGGATCATTTTCACAAGAATTTGTGGGCAAGCATCGTAATTACATGTATAGAAAGTAAAAAGAATTCATTGGAAACTAATGATTTCACCTGGGGATAAACAGAGGCAAGGTATGATGCTTCCTTTGAAAATGGGTATGATGCATGTAAGAGAACAACTCGACACTTGGAAAATCTCTCATCCTCAAGAAGCATTCGAAGATGAAGAGGATTGGACAACCGTAAATCCAAATCTTTGTCTCCAAAACTAAATTTGAGAAAGAATAGTTATTTAATAATTAAAAAAAAATGTAGGAGCATTTAGATTATCAATTCCTTGTCTTAGCTATAAATAGGGAAACGAAAATAATGATTGCATGTGGATCAAGCTGAATCCATCCACCCCACCCACAGAAACTAACAGTTTCCTTTAAACTATTTAGTTACGGCCATTAGAATTTACATGGCAATACTTGAATGAATGAGGTCCTTAACATTAACTTCAAAATTAAAACTATTAAGCTTCACATATTGGGTTTTCAGCTCAATGGTACTCTTGCCAAGCAAGAGAGTGAGGTCTCAAGTTCATGTCCCACCTTTGTCAATTCATCACTGATCTCAAAAAATAAATAAATATATAAACAACAGTCAGCTTTGGACTGAAGTCTAGGTTTCCAGTTCCTTTTCCATAATTCCCAGAAATAATCAGAGCACAAGTGCAACTAGTTTAACAAAGCCAAAAATCTTTTTTACCCGGTGTGTATCTGCATCGGCAAGTCAAAGCTTAGAGAAACCTCTAGACTCAGCGTGAAAATATAATCGATAAAGCTTTTGTTTGCTATGCGAGTAGGGTTCCCATCTGCAAAGAAGAATGGATCAATTATTAAATGCAATAATGGTAGAACAGAAAAATCCACATTTCACACTCACCACGTAAAACTTCAGTGAGGCCTTTCTCAGCATCTTTTCTAGCAACATTTGTATTAATTTCTAGACCACTGCGGTATGCAGCTATGCTTTTCAAACCAACTATCTTATCAGCAACTGTAATAGATTGTAAGAAACTAACAGAAAAAAAGGACAGCTCTACTTATAACCATTAAAGCATAAAATAGCATATGCACAAAAATGCCCACAGCTAACTAAAAGGATATGATTTCAATTTTCTAACAAAAGCTTCAGTGAACTTGTCCAGTGTCCAGCCATCTGGTATCTCCTGTAAAAACACAGAATAAAAAGAACAGCCTCATAAGACCCTAAAATTAAAAGGGCCATAGAGACACTGATGACTGCATATAAAAATTCTGAATTTTTAACAAATAAAATAATATCATTCCATAAAAATAAAAATAAATTGATGAGTGATTTTAAGAAAAGAAAATAATAATCAGAGATCAGAAAAAAAAAATTAAGAAACCAGTCAAGGGTCATTATTAATTTCTACCTCTTGATCAAAATTGAACTCAAGGTTTATATATTAATGCCTCATTGGCCTAGATATTAATGCCTGCTTCATAATACACAACCACCATTAAAACAAAAAGGTATGACCACAACAACCATGAAAGCTACAAAGAATTAATATCACAGACTGGCTTAAATACTGATAACATTAATTTAGTGCAAAATATAAGAGTATCTCACACTATCAAGAATTTCCTCAGCTAAGGTTTCAATTCTCAAAATTCGACCAACAAAAGGAGCCAAACTCCTGTGCCACTCAATACCAAGCTTCTCATCCAATTTCAGTCCATCGTCAATCAATATAGCAGATATCCTCGCAGCTTCAAAGCATTTCAAGCTACTAGATTCCAACCCTGACGATCTGCGATATTCTTCAACACCTTTCAATGAATTCTCACAGCCATACAACTCCGCAATCTCCCTCACATTTCTCTGCCAAAAAACAAAATAAACCCATAATTATTATCATTATGATTGCATAAAGAAAGAAATACGTGAAGATATACGTGTTATTTTTGTCCGTGTGAGGAGGGTACCTTGAAGGAGAGGGAGTGAGGGGCAAAGGACAAGGCAGCGGTGCCAGTGGCTTCAGTGAAGGCATTGATGAAAGAAAATGAAGAATCGAGAGCTACAATGTTGTGAGCATGAGCGTCTACTAATCCCACCTTCTCTATTGCTTCTCTTAACTCTGAAAACTCCATTTTCTTGATTTCTTGTGTGTGTGTCTGTGTATTGCCTGTTTATTTGACCAGAGGTAGAAGAAGCGGTCCTTTTTGCGTTCGGTTTTGGACCTTTTTCCAGTTCAGTTATTAGTAGTGCCCAATTCTATGAAAGGAAATTAATAATTAATTATAAAAACGTGACCTTATAAGCGTAGATTGACTTTTTCCAGCATGTGTATTTGGCAGTATGGTAGTAGTTGCTTTTTAAATAATTTTTGGTGTTAAAATATATATTAATAATTTTTTTATTTTTTAAAATTTATTTTAAATATCAGCATATCAAAACGATTTAAAAAATATAAACCATACTTAATTTTAATAAAAAAATAAAATTTAAAATTTAACGAAACAAAACGCACAGCAAAACACTTTCTCTGTCAGGCATGGCCTTATTTGTCAATAAATCTCCAGTTGGTTTAAAAATGCGCGTCAGATAATTTGAGGGATATTCATAATTATCTTATAAAAATAAAATAAAAAGTGATTTCCCATAAAATATTTTTCTAATGTTCTCATGTTTAGTTATAAAAAAAAACTAATCAATAAAATTTATTTTACAGCAAAAAAATTAAATTTTAAATAAAAAATATTATCCAGTTTAAATATCAGAAAATAAAATGTCAATAAGATATTATATAAGTCTCAAGTGATTTAAAAAACTTATTTATAACTATATTAAGTCTGTATAATTATGTATACAATGAAAAATGAGAATAGCTTCTACATAATGAAAATTTAAAAAAAA
>Ga0325411_1008616_pt1 | contig 11018 bp, 8 predicted proteins | sample PopdelMetagenome_13_FD_206181 | JGI IMG/M metagenome (GOLD analysis project Ga0325411, IMG submission 206181) | Populus deltoides microbial communities from Bellville, Georgia, United States - Xylem-PdIQD-R4 | ecosystem: Host-associated > Plants > Phyllosphere > Stem > Wood/Secondary xylem...
TCTCTTCTTCTGTCGCCGACGAGGTTAGTGAAGCAGAAGCAGAAGCAGAAGCAGCCATTTTTTTTGGGTCTCTTCTTCACTACGACTATCTCCGCTTTTAGTCTCCCCTCTAATATAACTCAGGCTTCATGACAGTTTTTGTCACTTAATTATTGAGGCTGTGACAAATTGAGGCTTTTGCTATTAATTTGATCGATTATATCCTTTGATAGTACTGACCAGATTGAATTAATATGGCTTTCAACACCTCTAATATACTATATAAATGTATACTTAGGTACAGGAAAGGCTGGTGTCTGGGAAGGATGTACGGAGGTGCAGAGGAAAAGAACCTAGATTGTGGAGAGGTTGTTATCAATCTAAAGAATGGATGATTTCGTGGATAAAGCATGTAGAGTACGCAGATTTAGAGTAGTCTTGATATAATTTGAAATATTTGAATTTTATAAAATTAATTATTTCAAGAATGGTAGAATAATAGAATTGGGGTTTTGTGATATCCCAAAGGTTTATAATACTAGTTTGGAGGAAAAAATTTCAAAGCAGCGACAAAAGGATTTTCATGATAAAAACTTTTTTTCATAGTTAAAACATTTTGATAATAAGTTTTAAAAAAATATTTAAATACTATTCTTCAGAAATGTCTGAATGATTGGGATCAGTGTCTAAGGTTTCAATATAGAGGTTTTGTAATTGGTTGATAGTGTCTTCATCTAATTGGAGTTCATGTAGTTTGATATTGGTTTTACAGAAACGGGATATATGTCCTTTATATATATAGCGTACTACATTGCTTGTCGAATAATTTTTTTTTAAAAAAAAATATTTAGATATTACTAGTATATTTTAAAGAAATAAAAAAGTTTAAACCGTGTAGAGATTTATCAGATGTCACTCGGCTAACTTGGTAAGTCCAAAGACAACATGGACAACCATGAAAAAAAAAACATGGTTTGACTAAAAAATTTTCAAAACGATATATTTTAAAAAAAATAACACTAAGACCATAACACATTAAATCAATCCAGGTCAACCTATATTAACATGTAAAATTTGCAACCCGGGTCATGAGACTGTGATAACCTTATGAAATGCAAATTAAAAACCATGTTGAAGCTAAATTATCAATCAATCCAATGTTGAAGAATGAAATTAAAAAAAAAAAGGTAAATACAAAACCTGAGTCAACACATGTTAACCTACCAAAACTGAACCATGAGATCAAGATAGCCCAAAATAAAACAAATAAAAACAAATTATAAAACTCAATTCTCAATCAATCCAACTTTAATTGAAGGATGCAATTGAAAAAAAAATCAATAAGAAAACAAAAAAAATACCCAAGTCAACATAGTTTAACTCGTCAATCCTTGACTCGGTTCATGAGACAAGGATAACTTCATAGAAATTAAACCGAAATAAATTATAAAGCATAATTCTTAATCAACCCAAATAGTGAAGGATGAAATTGAAAAAAAATTCAATTACAAAAATAACCCAAAAAAATGAGTCAATTGAGTTAACCCACAAAACTCGTGACTTGGATTATGACAATGAGGTAACCTCATAAAAAGTAAATTGAAGTAAATTATAAAGCAAGATCTCCAATAAATCAATGTTAAATGTTGAAATTAAAAAAAAATATTGTTGGTTTTCCCTTTTCAATTAGTTCTTTACTAAGCTGGTGCCCACACTACACTACAAGTTCATATTATTTTTTTAGTAAAATATTTAGGTGTCACAAGTGCATATTTTTAAATAAAAAAAATCCAATAACTCGGGTTATAGTCTCAACTAACTAAATAAATTGGTTTTATTTTAATCATAGAGACAAAAAAAAAAAAGAGGCAACAATAGGAAAAACACACACACATAAAGCGATCACACTAACATGGAAAAAAAAACCTTTATGCAAGAGCAAAAAACTAGATCATTTACTTAGTTGTGTTTAATAAATTTGTTTATTAAAATCAATTTGTAATAGAAATTGACATACATAAAAATTTTTGAATAAAATAAAATGAGAAAAAAAATACTATGCAAGACTACACGTATTAAAAATGTTATAAAAAAATAAGTATTTAATCTATATAAAACATAAAATTTTTACAGATGAATAATACTAACCTTTTAAATACTCTGAATATAATTAAAAGATATTTGCTATTTAAAAAAGACTAAAAAAGTAAAAAAAAAAAAATCAAAGACAAAATATATTAATTAAAATGTAAATTTAAAAATAATTTTTTATTCAATATAAGAAATACATTTTACGTAGAAGTTCATAATCTCATATATTAAAAGAAAAAAATAATTTTTTTGATATTTTTGAAATGTAGGTCAAGCTCTTACATCTTTAATAAACTAGTTATTAAATCTAATATGCATGCAAAACAAAAACTATTTTTCTTGGATTTGTCTTGTATTTAAAAAAAAAGACTAAATGATGCCATGTATTTTTATTTATTTATTTATGCAAATATGATCTTTTTATTTTTGAGAGATTTGACCTTATGCAAACAAACAAAAACATATTTTCATATTTTTGAATCTTTGATTTTTTTTTTTTTGAAATTTCAAAGAAAAATAAGTATTTTTAATACAAGGTATGTATCTTACAATGTAACTCTATAGCTTGACATTAAGGCCCTGTTTGTTTGCTGGAAAGTAGTTTCCTTTTGGAAAGTGAATTCCGGAAAAGTGAATTCCGGGAAAGTATTTTCCGATGTTTGGTAGTGTAATGGAATATAAGTTGGAAAACACTTTCCAGTGTTTGGTTATGTCATGGAAAATGAGCTGGAAAATAACTTATTAATGTTTTATTTTTCTCAAGTTTATTAAAATAATGAGGAACAAATCTTACAAATTAAAAAGTTGAATGAGAATGAAATTGAAAAAAAATATAATTTCATAAATTATCTCAAATAAAATAAATAATAATCAAAATAATAGAGATCAAATCTAAAAAATTTTAAAAAAATAAAAGGTGAATAAATTAAAATAATAATAATTAACATTTCATAAATTATTTCAAATAAAATAAGTAACAATCAAAAGAATAAGGACCAAATTTAATAGATAAAAATTTCAATAAAAAATGATAAGGAAAAAGCAAATAGCAATTATAAAAATAAGGACCAAAATTAATATAAATATTAAATTTTAAGAGATGGAATTGAAAAAAAAATATACAAAACAAATTCTATATAGCAATCAAAAGTTTGAGGATTAAATTTGATATAATCAGCAAATAATGACATTTCTAAATTTTTCACAACTTCCGGAAAGTGTTTTCCGCCCAAATTTTCCAGGAAAACACTTTCCTTAAAACCAAGCCAAATTTTCCTTTGACTGGAAAGTGTTTTCCGTTGACCAACTTTTCTAATGGCAAACAAACACAGGAAAGTTTGAAAAGTGGTTTCCCGAAAACCACTTTTCGAAAAACAAACACAGCTAAAGGGAAAACACTTTCCTGGAAACTAAACCAAAATTTTCTTTGACTGGAAAGTGTTTTTCGTTGACCGGAAAGTATTTTCCGTTGACCGGAAAGTGTTTTCATTGACTGGAAAGTGTTCTCCGTTGACTGGAAAGTGTTTTCCGTTGACCAACTTTCCTAATGACAAACAAACACAGGAAAGTTTGGAAAGTGGTTTTCCAGAAAGTGAATTCCGGGAAACAAACATGGCCTAAGTGAAATTGTTGGAAAAAATACGTGAGGAATCTACTAATAATTTTAAATGGTCTTTGAATTTTTTTGGAATGTTTTGGAAATTATTTGGAGCTTGTTTAGTAAAATAAGAAAAAAAATCAATAAAATAAAACTGTAAAAAAATTAATAGAGCCTAAATACCAAAAAAAAGAAAAGTGTTTTTCCCAAATTCTGTTACGCGAAACATGGTCTTAAATATTGGAGGGTCCAACCCAGCCACACAGGCTAGGCTCAATTCTAGCCTAGATATGAGCCAACAACATGGCCCAAAAAGAAAAAACAAAAACCCCTAGTATCCGACCTAAAGATATGCAATCCATTTAAAGAGAAAAGCTCAGCTTATAACCCACTTAACCGACAGCCCATGGCCATAAACATTACAAATATAATTTTAAACAAGGCAAAAGATCTACACCTAAAACTTCACAACAAAAATCACAGCCCTTTAAATGTTCATTTAGTCTTCATATCTAAACCCAAAAACATATAAACCCAGGAGCATGCATTTCAGGTCAACAAATATTACAACCTTATTCATGCCTTTATTGTTGAAATTCAATATCAACTAGGATTTATAGTTTATAAGAGTTTTAATATTAGCTAAAGGAGGAAATAATTTGTAATAAACTAGTTTATTATAATTCTTGTCTAATTAGAATGTTAGATTTCTTATTAGATTATGATTTTCTTTGAATAGTTTAATTTCTTGATTAGCTAAGACTTGAGACCTATAAATAGGCTTGTAATCTTAAGCATTAAATATAAGTTGAGAGAGATAAAAAGAAGAGCTAGCTAGAAAGGTGTATCTTTTGAGAGAACTCTTAATAAAATATCATTTATCTCATTATTCTTCTTGTTCTTTAGCTTTTGTTCTTATAAATTAGCTACCACACCCTATCCTTCTTTCCAACAAGTGGTATCAAAGCTTATGTTTGATTATTTAACATGGTCAATTCAAACTTTCCACTTCAATGTTCTAGATTGACAAAGAACAACTATCAAACTTGGTGTATTCAAGTAAAAACTTGGCTAGGTTCCTGAGTTGTATGAGAGACGGTTGAAAAGGGCTTTGAAAAGCCTATAGATGGAGCGACGTTGACTTCAACCCAAATGGAGGTCATGCAAAAGGCATGAAGGAAGGATCAACTAGCACTAACAATCATCCACCAATATCTGGATGACACCAATTTTGAGATAGTGGCCAACACAATCACCGTCAAGCAAGCATGAGAAGTTTTGCAAGAGCAACGCGCCGCTACTTTTTCTGCAGTTTCAGAGGGCTTCCCGACACTGTTCCTGAATTTTTTGGGGTTCATTTTGTAAATTTAAAATTGTTTATTTTTTTTTGTTTATTTTGAATTTTTGATTGATTTGTAATTAATGGGTGTGTGCTTAAACATAGTAAAAAGAAAGTGTTTGAGTGGGTGTTTTGTTATTTTTTTTTATGTATGTGTTGTTTATGTTAAAACTAAAAAGAAAAAAAAGAAAAAAAATTAAATGTTTTAATTTGCATTGAATTTGGCTTATGTTTAAAAAAAAATATCAAAAATATTTTTCTTTTGGTATCGGGGATTATAATCTTATATGTAAGATGCATTATTGATATTAAATAGAAAAGTTTGTTTTATTTTTATTGATGCTAGAGCAATTAGGTTTTCTTTACCCGATAAGATAAGATCTCCTTACCGAGGAGAACTTTTCTTCTTTATTTTTACAAAATCATTGGCAGGATAACTTTCAAAATCTTTTAAATCACAACAAATCACGAAGCAGCTTACCTCAAATAGGGTGCGCTAGGGGTGCTAATACCTTCCCTAGCCACAACCAGTCCCTTACCCATGAATCGCTGACAAAGACCAGTACATCTAGGTTTCCTAGTAACCCTGAATCGAATACTAGGTGGCGACTCCCAACAAAACAAGCAAAAACAAAAAATCACCAACAGACCAAAGAGTCATAGTTCACAACTGCAGATAAAGAAGAGCCTGCTGCAGAATCTGTGCTGGCGGTAGTAACAGACCTGGAAAGATGCAATTCTGAAGAAGGAGAACTTGTGTCTACATAATGATCATCAGAAAAATATGCAAATGGTGACATAAGGGCAGGGTTGTGGGACGATGATATGGTGGCAGATAAGGGTAGGGAACAGGGTGGCTGTGTTTGTGGGGCAGGAAGTGTGGCAGAACCGCTGGGAGGGGTGATTGGCAGGTCTACTGGGTGAAAAATGGGGGAGGTAATCAAGGTGCACAAGTGTGTAGGCTGGGTAGAGGTGGATGTGGATGGAGTTATCTGTTCAAAATTAGCAAACAGAAACACATTTTCATGAAAATAAACATGACGGGAAACGTATATATGTTGAGACGCTAAATCAAAACAGCGATAACCAAGATGAGAGGAACTACACCCTAAGAACACACGTGGAGATGAACGGAAATCTAACTTATGAGCATGGTATGGATGTAAAAAGGAAAGTAAAGACACCCAAAAGTATGTAGAAAATCATAATCAGGAGTACAATTAAACAAACATTCGAAAGGAGACTGATTTTAGAGGACAAGAGTGGGTATGCGATTAATGAGATATATTGATGATTCAAATGTATAATTCTAAAATCATAACGGGGCACTACATTGTCCTAGGAGGGTAAGACCTATTTCAACAATATGACGATGGCGACGCTAAACGCTGCCATTTTGCTCATGTGTATGAGGAAAAAGTAACCTATGATGAATACCAATAGTTTGACAGAAATTATTTAACTTGTGATATTCACCACCCTAATCAGTTTGAATAGATTTAATTTTGCGGCAAAACTAACGCTCAACAAGCAGTTGGAAACGTTGAAATATAGAAAACACATCTGATTTGGCAACAAGAGGATAATACCATATATATTTTGTATGCGCATCGATAAAGATAACAAAGTAACAAAAACCATCAAAGGAAAACATAAGAGTAGGACCCCATACATCATTGAATATTAAATCAAGTGGAGTGGAAGTTTTATGACCCATAGGTCGCAAAGAAAAACGTGAAGACTTGCCAAGCAGACAAGCTTGACAATGAACAAAAGAGCGCCTAAAAGTACATATTATTTTATTTTTGGAAACTAATAAATTTAAAATACAGGAAGTAGGATGACCCAATCAACGATGCCACAGATCAGTAGTGGCAGAGACGCAAGAAGACCAATAAGCTTAAGGAATGGTGGTGGCAGAAGACTCAAAGAAAACATAGAGACCATCATTGCTCTGACCGGAAAGTAGCACTGCTTTGGTGGTGAGATCCTTTACATAAAACACAAAGGCGTGAAATTCAAAATAAACATTATTATCACAATAAAATTTCTAAACAGATAGTAATGGTTTGGTAATGAGAGGAACATGGAGAACATTAGATAATGTAAAGGTGAGTTTAGAGGAACGTAACATAGTATCTCCAATATGGTATATGGATACATCTTTACCGTCACCAACATGCAAGTGATCATTACCAATATAGGGTACAGAACCGGTCAGAGTCGCAAGATTAGGCGTAACATGTTGGTTCGCACCGGTGTCTGAGAACCAAGTAGGGGCAAAAACCAGACCAACAGCAAGATGAGCAGAAGGCTGGTGGCCACTGCTATGAAACTGAACATATTGTGGGGCTATGTGGCCAAAGGAAAAGCATAGCTGACACTTGACGTTCTACTCAAAAGACTGATGAGGAGACCACTACCCACCAGTAGTAGGTTGTCTAGGCTGCTGCTAATGACCCTGCTTCCAGTCTGGGAGCAGAGGAATGAGAGCTAAGAAAATCAGACTTATTATTGTTGTTGTACTTGCTGCTGTTGGAGCGCTAATTGCCACAGGAACGACCTCTGTTATGACCAAAACTAGAGTTGTATTGCTGCTGGGCAAGATGAGCAGAGGGCAGCAGATATGGTGTGAGCAGCAGAGGTGGATTTGTAGCTAAGGATGGAAGAGAAGTCTTATGCAGAAACTCATAAGTAAGAAGATGGTTGTGAAGGTCCGCGTATGACAGCGGTTCTACCTTGGTCACGAGACTAGTTACCAAGTCTTTAAACTTACCACGAAGACCACGAAATATATAGAGATTGAAGTCTTCAAGAGAGATGGGCCGGCGAGTGGCAACCAATTCATCAAATAATGACTTGGCGTGCTGCATGTATTTAGTAACCGAAACATCTCCTTACCGAAGATCTTGAAAAGACCCATGGAGTTGCATAATGTGAGAATTTGATGAAGAAGCGAGCGATTTCTCAAGAGTGCGCCAAACATAAGAAAAAGTCTAACAATCTACCACAAGATGCAGGACGTCCATGGAGAGAGAGGAGAGTAACACGCTTAAAATAAGCCGATCCTATTGCTTACAACAAAGAAAAGAGGGGTTGATTGCTAAAGAAGAGCCATCAGAACAACCAGAAACATAAGAAGAAGGACACAACACTAAGCCATCGACAAAGTGAAAAACACCTTGACCAAGAAGATATGGCTTCATCTGCATTCACCAATAGAGATAGTTGGTGGTCGTAAGCTTCAATGAGACCACTTGATGAGTGTTGGATAACACAACGATAGAAGGAGTTATTATCCCCATGATGTGATGAGGTACGACAGAAACATGGGAGAAGGAACCATGGTTATGCTCTGTAGGTTGGGGTTGTTGGTGGTGGGAGAAAAAAATAGCAACAAAAGCTTCTGAGGGGTTAGCTAGGTGGGCAGCACCACCGGTTTGGTGGGGGGGAAAGGCGACAGCAGCAATAGAATCCATTTAGGAGAGGGAGTGAGGACGTCGGCTAAGGGAGAAGAGGGAGAGAAGAGTTCTGATGACAAAAGGCTCTGATACCAAGTTGAGAATAATTGGGAGGCTTGACCTATTGGTTAGCCAACCTTCTCTATATATATATGTGTGTGTGTAGGGCAATATACAATAGTAATGGTGGAGGTTGCAATACAAGAGTATGACTACAATATTTCCTATATATTATACCTAAAATATTTCTTTTATAGATACATTATATAATACCTTTAAAATCACTGTGAAATGCCGTTAAAAACTGTAACAATCATTATTGCTCTCTACGATCAATATAGGCATCACATGCCTTTAATTTTGTTGATCCTGTAAGAGTCAATTGATTCTAAAAATTTGTCATAGCAGAATAAAACTTCAGAATACTCATATTCTTTTGGTGAAGAGCTCGTATTTCATACTCTAATTGATATTGCTTTGCAAACTTTGATTGCTTGAATAACCTTTGTTGATGATCCTAAACCCCCTTTGTTTTCTCATACTTTGCCAACAACGTACCTATGGAACGCTCAACAAAATTGTTAATCCAAGTAATAATCTTTGCGTTGTAAGTATTCGTAGGTATCATAGAAGTTTCACTAACATATCTCAATATCTTTTTACCCTTAAAGAAAATTTCTCATTACATAACTCCAATATGAATAATTCTTTTCATCTAACCTCACAATCATAGACTAAAGCGAATCATCTTTTTTAGCAGCCATAATCAACAAAAAAAAAAAAACAGAACGCAAAAGAAAAGAAAAAAACAAAATACCATATTGAGATACTGAAAAAATATCTTCTCGAAGTTGGATCCGTGAAAGTTGTGTTTGAGATTAGGTCTCGTTCTATGCAACCATGCTCTGATACCATTTTAAGCAATTTAAAGAAAATAAAGAGAGGATGTTAGAATTTCATTGATACTGCATAACATAATGAATTACACAAAAATAAAGTTAACTTAACCTAAATACAAAGAGACTATATAAAGGCTAGAACAAAAGAAACTAAAGAGTATATTTTACCTTTAATAAATAATAAAATAAAATAATTCTATATTTCTTAACATGCATATATTGTTTGCTATATTGCATAATCAACAAAACTTCTTAGCAATATCTAATAATAATACAACTTCATAAAAAGCTTATGAGAAAGGTCATTATAAACCACCTTACACTTATAAACTCAAAACCTTGATTACGTCAAAGAAAATAATCCTCCCAAAACTACAAAGAAATCTCTTGACTTCCAATTCACAAAAAATCCACAAACTTTTAGGACTTGTTTGCAATTTTTTTAAAAACTTCTTATAATAACGATTTGGTTGTCCTCAATTTTGCAGCCACTAGCTTAAAACTCTTATTATAGCCAAACTGGGTTCTAATTAGATCAGGGATTGATATGTCGGGTTGATTATATTTAATCATATTTGATTATATCAACTCTTATTTAATTTAACATAAAACCTGATTTAAACCAGGTCACATATCAACGGGTTACTAAATTAATCAACCAGATAGGCCGAGTTTGATAATACTAGATACATGTAAGGATTGTTATGTTTTATATTTAAAGATATAAAACATGATGTGCAAATCAGAAATTAATTAATAAAAATGCAGAAATTTTTTAATATGGATCGACAAGTATTACTTCGTTATCAAATATTAGTTACAATTGATATAACATCATCATTCAAAATCCAGCTATGCACAAGCCTCTCACTATAAAAACCACACAAAGTCTCTTTGACAGAGAATAAAAAAAAAAAAACTACGACTTCATAGGATTGCCACCACTAACAGAAGAAATCTACTACGTAGATGCAATAAACCTCGACAGACATCGAATGTTGCGGGGTTTTTTTTTTAATAAAAATATTCAACCATAACAAAAACACATGTATAGGATGGTTTAATTTGGTTATTAGCCAATACAGGAAATGACTTTTTTTTTTTTAATGAGCAGGACAAAAACAACATGATTTTATGTTTCGGACTTCATTATAAAATCATGCAATCACATATAATAGCGAGTCATCTCAATATACCAATATTATTAAAGGATAATTTCAAGACTTCATTGACCTAGAACTTGGTAGAAAAAACAAGTGAGTTAATTCTGTTAAATCTGGATGATTTGACAAATCAATTCGTTACTAAATTAACTTAGTTAAAATCTAGTTTGATTTAAAAAAAATATCTTAAAATAATATTATTTTAAAAAAAATTAAAATAATAATGTTTTGCATTAATACTGATTAACCCGGCTAAACCTATAACCAGGTCTTCCACCCGGATAGGTATATATATCTAATTTTAATGCATTTAAAGAAAATGCTATAATTAATTATAGTATATAAAATAGATAAACAGCCTCTCTCTCTATTTTATTTGCTAAAGAGGGTATCTATATTGACTCATAATAAATACTCTCGTATTTTATTTGTGATGAGGTCTATTAGAAGTCCATGCATTCTTCCATTTAAAATCATGCCACCTAGAGT
>Ga0325411_1008618_pt1 | contig 11017 bp, 7 predicted proteins | sample PopdelMetagenome_13_FD_206181 | JGI IMG/M metagenome (GOLD analysis project Ga0325411, IMG submission 206181) | Populus deltoides microbial communities from Bellville, Georgia, United States - Xylem-PdIQD-R4 | ecosystem: Host-associated > Plants > Phyllosphere > Stem > Wood/Secondary xylem...
TTTGACACAAATATTATCAATTTTGGTGGTCTAAATATGCATCAACAACATTTCTCTCTCTCTACCACTAGAATCCAGCAATCCTTTTCTCTACTCTTTTAATCAGGGGTTAAAAAAATAAAAAAGAACTTTTATATCAAAATTGAATTGAAAAATATTAAGGTATTAAAATTATATAATTTGCATGATTTTTAAAGTTTAAGGACCAAATTGCATCTTTTACAAAACTTATGGCATGCCATCTATATTTGACATCCTTTTCATTTAAGTTTATATTTTTTTATTTTATATTTTTATAAAAATCAAAATCAATTGGCTTGGATTATAACTAAATCATCAAAAATAAAAAAGTTTAAAAATCAAATTAGAAAAACTTCATGTACATTATCTTTACAACACGCATATGGACCGCTTAAGATTCCAGTGACCTTGTGCTGGAGTTTCCCCACCTCCAGCCAGCCCACTCCACCTTGATTCTTTTTTGTCAATCGCATTAAATTACTGCGGAACTGTTTCTGATCTCACCCATCGTGTGAAACAGCACTCGCTGTCTCTGTGAACGTTTTTATTTTTTTAACCGAATCAATCAACCGCTACGTTTACCCGGTTAGCTCAATCTAGCCGCGCCACAAGGAAAAGGGCTGGCTCGCTCTCTCTAAAAGTCTCCCGTGTAGACAGAGACAAAGAGACGACTATGGCAATTGGCCTGCTAGGATTTCACTAATCCGGTTCAGCAAACGAGTATCTGCTAGTGCAGTGATAGATCTGACTGATTGGTTTTGTATTCTTTGGGTTATAGCAATGGAGGAAGAAGAGAAAGGAGGAGTTGAGGTAGTAGAGATTTTGATTGAGACAGTGAACAAGATTGCTTCGATCTCAGATTACAGATGTACGGTCAAGAAACAGTATTGCAATCTAGCCAGGAGGTTGAAGTTGTTGATACCAATGTTGGAAGAGATTAGAGACAGCAAAGACTCCATCATCCCTCAACAAACTCTCAAAGCTCTTGTTTTGCTCAAACAAGCTTTGGATTCTGCTAAAGATTTGCTTATATTTGGTTGCGAAGGAAGCAAGATTTACATGGTTTGTGTTTTTTTCTATAATTTTTTTCTCATTTTCTATTTTAGTTCCTTATCTGATTGTAGAGACTCTGTTGATGGGACATTGATTTCTTTGTATGGAGCTGGTTCGTGGGGTTTTGGATTTTGATCATGCATATTACTGAATACAACCCAGTGAATGTTCTGGATTGACTTTTTTTGGGCGAGTTGTTGTCAAAACCTTTCTTGTCGAGGTCTTTGGATTGCAATTTTATGTCATGCCACAGCATACCGCCGGTACTTTGGTATGGGTTCATAGGCAATATGTCATACAGGAAAAATAAAATAATAGAGAAGGGGAGCCATAAAATTGCCTACCGTGAAAGAAAATGCTGTGGCATTTCAGAATTGGAATATTTTATGCTTTTGTTTGTTTCTTTTTCCTTTAACCACGGCATTGTATACAAATACTGTGCAGAGACTTGTCTAAAGATTTTCAGCTGATGCCGATTCATTGATGGAATGGCTTTAAGCATTGGAACATTTTGTTTATCTTTATATCAATGTCAACTTCCTCAATCCTATGTGTATAATGTATATTCTATATTGTTTGTAATGTTGCATCGTTTGTATATTTATTGTTAAATATTACCATGCCCTGGTGTTATTATACAAGTCCTCCGTTATTCTTATTGCAAAAGAGTAGAGGCAAAATTCGGTAATATTTTCAAAGTGCTATTTAGGTTATGGTTTGGTCTGTCATGGCTCCTGCAAGCTACCTAGTTTTCTTTGTTCTTTTTTCTTCCAAAATCACCGGGTTTATTTTGCTTTCAGGTCCTAGAGAGGGAACAAATTATGAATAAATACCATGAGGTGACAGCTAAATTGGAGCAAGCTCTAAGTGGAATTTCCTATGAAGGCCTGGACATATCTGATGAAGTTAAGGAACAGGTTGAAAATTATTTGTTTATGTATATATTTGGGGATGTAGATAGCCCAGAACCAACAAGTTAATATTCTGCCCTGTGATATTTGAGATTTTATGTCATATGCATTGCATAATGTTGAGGTGATTTCTTGGGAATCATAACCGTCAAAGGAGCTTAGTGAGACTTCACTGTTTTTCTTCTTGACATTTTCAAAAAATTTATGGTTCAAAGATCCTAAGATGATCCTGTCACGTTTTAAAACTACACCTGCTTCATTTTAACTAGAATATGAGTGGTCCTTACAGCTCCTTGCATCAATTTGTCCCTGTTATTGTATTTGTTATATTATACATCTTTTTTTGTTCTTTTTCTTTTTTAAAAGTAAACTCTGATTTCAGGTTGAGCTTGTCCTTGCTCAATTTAGAAGAGCCAAAGGAAGGGTCGATGCTACCGATGTTGAGCTGCATGAAGATCTCTTGTCCCTTTACAACAAGACCAATGATTCAGCATCAGATCTTGCTGTCCTAAGAAGAATATCTGAAAAATTACAATTGATGGGAATAGCTGACCTTACACAAGAGTCTCTAGCTTTGCATGAGATGGTTGCTGCTACTGGAGGAGATCCTGGGGAGAGCATTGAGAAGATGTCGATGCTTTTGAAGAAAATTAAAGATTTTGTGCAAACAGAAAACCCAAACCTGGATGCACCTGAAAGAGAAAAGAATCTTCCCCCAAGTGGCAGTGGACAAGCTATTGTTGATGGAAGTCACCAGATGCCAGTTATACCAGATGATTTTCGCTGTCCAATATCCCTGGAATTGATGAAGGATCCTGTAATTGTTTCAACAGGGCAGGTATATGGATCCCAAATCTCCTATCCTATGATGTCCTAAACAATGGTTGAAAATTAATTTCTGTTTTTCATGTGTTTTTGTCTGTGATTTGATGATGTGAAGTTTCAGCCCTTGCCTCCATCTTCCATTTTTCAACCACAATTATAGAATGTCTACAGAAAGTGCCATATGCTTAGATAAAACTTGTTATGTGCATTGAAACAGTTAGGTCACAGCATCTACTAATTAAGATCTTCCCTTAGATGAGACCTTTATTTGAGATTTGAAGGTGTAGAGTTATCAGAGGAGGATTCTTGTCCTCCAATAATCACTTTTAAGTTGCTTCAAAAAGACGGGAAACTTGCAAAAACAAATCTGATGGTTTGCTGCTTCTCGGGTAGGAGGGCAACAAACTTCTGGGGGGTTGATAGCTGATTGATCTTTTACTAGATCTCTTGCTTGGTCCTCGCCCTGTATAAACTGAGGGACTTGCTTATACATTTTTCTATGGCTGTCCTTTTTAACATATCTTCTCTGTCAATTATAGACCTATGAACGTTCCTGCATTGAGAAATGGCTGGGAGCAGGACATGACACTTGTCCAAAGACGCAACAGAAACTCATTAGTACTGCTCCGACACCCAACTTTGTTCTACGAAGCCTCATAGCGCAGTGGTGTGAAGCCAATGGCATTGAGCCACCAAAAAGGCCCAGCAGAACTGTATCTACTTGCTCACCTGCTGAGCGGACAAAGATTGAAATTCTCCTCCACAAGCTTAAATCTGGCTGCCTAGAAGACCAGCGGTCTGCTGCTGGGGAGATCCGTCTTCTTGCCAAGCACAATGCTGATAATCGTGTGGCTATTGCTCAAGCTGGTGCAATCCCTCTCCTTGTTGGCCTCCTCTTGACACCTGACCCTCGCATCCAAGAGCATGCAATTACAGCGCTCCTTAACCTCTCCATATGTGAAGATAACAAAGGAAGCATTGTATCAGCTGGGGCAGTTCCTGGTATTGTGCATGTGCTCAAGAAGGGCAGCATGGAAGCTCGAGAAAATGCCGCAGCCACCCTTTTCAGCCTTTCAGTTGTGGATGAAAATAAGGTTACAATTGGTTTTCTGGGGGCTATCCCACCTCTGGTGACACTTCTAAGTGAAGGTACACAAAGGGGGAAGAAGGATGCAGCGACTGCACTTTTCAACTTGTGCATCTACCAGGGGAACAAGGGAAAGGCAGTGAGGGCCGGAGTTGTGCCCACATTGATGTGTCTATTAACAGAAACCGGAGGTGGAATGGTGGATGAGGCACTGGCTATACTAGCAATACTGGCTAGCCACCCTGAAGGGAAGGCAACCATTGGAGCTGCAGAGGCAGTGCCAGTTTTGGTGGAAGTTATCAGGAATGGGTCACCCAGGAACAGAGAGAATGCAGCAGCAGTGTTGGTGCATCTTTGTTCTGGAGACCAGAAACATATGGTAGAGGCACAAGAATGTGGAGTTATGGTACCGCTGCTGGATTTGGCACAAAATGGCACAGACCGGGGAAAGAGGAAGGCTCAACAGTTGCTTGAGCGTATAAGCAGATTTGTTGAGCAACAAAATCACTCTCAGGCACAAACTGAGGCTCATATCCAGCAGCCTCAACCATCCTCCATGGCTAATTTTGGTGATAGCTGACATTTTGGTGTACTGTCTGTTTGTTTGGTTTTTGTTCCTTTTCAAGATTCCAAGAGGCATCCTTGCTTTGGAAGAGGAAGGTGGAAGATGCCTTCCTCTTAAGTCATTCATTTGTTTGTGTGGGGTGAGGACTGCTGCTCTGTCAGGGGACTACTCAAGATCCAACAGAAATAGGAGAATGAAGAGGAAACTCCAAAATGAATCCTACTTGTATGTGAAATTGTACCATTGTAACATGCAATCATCCTCGGTTTTTATTGAAGAGATGTCTTCTTTACTCGCATCAAGGTCATGTATAAGAATAAGATACCACGGTTCAACTTACAGAAAGGAAAGAATGAAATGATATCAGTCTATGTAAATGCTTTTATTAGTTGCTCCTTTGCTGCAACGGAACTATATTTCTAATTTCGTTTAGCTGCTCCTCAAGCGTGAACAAGATGTGCTAACCCAAGGAACATGGCCAACAATTTGTTGTGATCCAGGTCCTTGGAAGAAGAAACTGGTTCTCAATACTTGTGGAGCTTCACTGGGAATATGCATTTGTTTTTCTAGCGAAACAATTTGGCTCTGCTGCGAAGCACTGGTATGGGGACAGGGAGAGCGAGAAAGGCATTTATTGCAGCACCATATATATATGGTAATATCTTTCCAACAAACCTTACAATATGGGCATCTGTCCTGTTTCAAGGGCAATTATATAAAATTCCATAAGATGGAATAAAAAAATATTATAATAATTATATAGACTTGTAGTTGTTTTCTTAACCTACTTTATAATTAAATCTATGATAATTATATATATAAAAAATACATCAACCTAGCGATTCAAGGTAAAAAAAAAACAATTTGCTTGCTTGCAAGTCTTTCTTCGGACAAGTAACTTAAGCCCATACTCTTTCAATGCAGGTTACATAAATCTTGGATATGGTCATAGCCATTTTAGCACGACTGCGAAATAAATGAGACCCGTGGGCTTGGTTGGTGGCCCCAAAAAAAGGGTGAGAACGTCTTATCCAACCCTTTTATCGCTGAGTCGCTCTTGTGAGTCCATAGAAATTAAGGTGTTAGTCGAAGGCTTCAGATTTCTATAAGCATTAAACGACATGGAAAATCATGCCCCCTTTCTCTCCTTTTCCTTTTAAGATAGAATTTCCATTAATATTAGAATTGAGAGAGACTCTATCTAATATATCCCACATCAGCGAATAAAAAAGTAGTAGCTGGTTTTATTAAAACCAACTTGTTATACATATTTTAGAGCGTCAGACTTAAAAATGAATTCACGTTACTAGAAATAAATGTGTGAGGACACCAAGACTCAAAACGAACATTATATGATAGGTTAGGCCGGGCTATTACACCTTATATCATGAAATGAGCCAATCCACATCTACATTCTATATGACTAAAGTGAAGAACAGACACCTAATGACATATAAAGAAAATTTCATGTAAGAAAAATCATGATCCAGTGTCAAAGTTTTGGAAATTGCACACATATATTTGTCATCAAGAGAAAATGATTTCTGATCTCTCATTTTATTTTCTGTAACTCTTTTATCGTTCTACTACTTCTAAAAATCTCTTAATTAATTTGTTAACACTCCTTTTACCATATAGGGATTAATTGTGTACGACGTCGTAATAATGGCAGCACGACACATGCTAATTTATGTTAGGTGGGGATAAAAATTAACAAATGAAACAAAATTGATTAAGAAACGTTAATTCTAAGTTTATTCTTCTTTATTTATTGTCTGAAGATCTGAATTTAAAAAGGATCCGATTTCTCTTAACTTTTCCTTAAATTTTGAGTTTAATCTGGATTTTTTATTTTATAAATTTTAATTCCAATGGAATTTTAGATTCTAAGCGTGATACACGCATGTTTGGACACTATTACGTGATTTATGGAACGCTAGCGTGTTCGAGGGTACTCAGCTATCCTATGGATATTGTCTTATTGACATTCATGCTCTTTTAAATTTCTTAATCTAACTTTTGTGTTATTGCTCCATCCATGTCGTCAGTCCCTTTATCATTATTGAATTTAATAATTGAGTAAGGTCTCATTAAGAAACTTAAATCTTGTACTTTGTTGTTATCCATTTTTTAGCCTCCAAAAAGAAAAAATACAAAAAAATTTTTAAAAAATTAATGGAAGAAAATAAAAAAATATATCAGTAAGAAGAATATACCAAAACGCCCAGGAAATTGTCAAAAACTAGTGAGAAAGATCAAAGTATACAAGATTGAAAAATTTGACAGTGTATTTTCAACCGATAAAAGCCCCGTTAAAAATGAAAACTCAATTTAAGGAGGACAATTCAAAGTTAGATGTTTAGGACACGATTGGAATTTTTCAAGGTTTAATTGAATTTATTAAGAGCTTAATTGCAAGAAAAATTGATTTTTTAAAGTCATTTTAGGTTTTAATTGGAGGAAATTAAAATCTAGGAGTCGAATTGCATTTTTCAAGAGTTAATTTGGTCAAATCTGGGGTTTAATTGCATAAATATTAAAGTTCGATGGACAATTAGGGACTTGATTGAAAAAATTCAAAGCAATTACTAAACTGAAAAAGACGCATAAATGTAGGGGTTGAAATTGACCAAATCAAGGGCCAAATTGAAGAAATTAAAAGTTTATTGGTCAATTGAGGGTCAAAATGCACAAATTTAGTACCAAGGACTAAAATAAAAATAGCAATCAACTTTGAGGTTGACAATTGAGTTTGACAATGGTGAGATTGTATAAAATTACAAGTATAAAGGAAATTACAGGTATAATTAAAAGCAATGAGAAGAATATGGATTCAATTGAATTTCGCCAAATCCCAAATTAAAACCCTAAACGACATATCATTCAAACTTAATGAAGAGATGATGAATGACACATTGTTCGTCAGATTGCATCTCTATTTTTGATAATTTTGGTTGATCGAGTTGGAAAATTAAAATGCATGAATATGGAGTTACATACCTCCAAATTGAGTAAGGTTGTGTCCAAATGAAAGTTGTGCATCCCCTCTACCAACTTTAGATGATCTAAGGCGACGATGATGTTAGAATTGCTCCAACGAAGCCTCGAAAATGGGCAATTCAGTCAATCTTAACAATATAACTATCATGCAAAAAATGATTTGGTTATGAACTTATATGTAAAATATATTTCTAATATTAAATAAAAAGATAATTTATTTTTTTGTTGGCATTAGAATAATTATGTTTTTAATAAGATAAGATAAGGATCTCCTTATCGAGGAGGACTTTTTTTAATAAACAAACCAATGGTTAGAAAACACAAATTTTTCTTAGTTTATATCAAACAAGTAAACAATGCAACTTACCTCAGGTAAGATGTATTAGGGGTGCTAATACCTTTCTTTACGCAATCGGTTCCTTTTTCCCAGACTCTGAGATTAGTTAGGGTTTTTAGTGATCAAAATACTAGGTAGCGACTCTCATTTTTTTTCTCCTATCAATAAAGGACAAGAATTCTTTGTTCTTTTCACCCATATCATTCTCGATTATCCTGATTTGGAAGGATGATCGCCGCGATGCCTTATACATGCAACATACTTAATAACTTATTTTTAATTTTAAACGTTATTTTTCTATTGCTTATTATACTGTATACTAAAAGAGATTAGCATTTCACTTGCGAATCCACAATGAAATGCTGATTTTCTCTTCTGCACTATTAATAAGTCAATTTTTGGAATAACTGTGATTTTTTTGTAATTTTTACTTTGGTTCTCAAACTTTTATTTTGCACGATTTGTCCCTTTTGAGCCCAAATTAGCCTCTGATTGCATTGTTTTTAGGAGGGAGCAAGATTGTCAAAAATTTTTTTTTGACACGACACAAAAAATACAATATAAACTCGAATCGTAAAATCGTAAATAATTTTTTTAACTTATTATATATTGATAATTCTAGTCAAGAAATTAAATAACATTAAAATTTGAAAAAATAAGTCAACAACATTATAATCAATGACTGATCTAAATAAAATGAAAGAGATATATAGTATGAATCAACAAATTAATGATATGGAGAAATAAAAAGTCTCATTATAAAATTTCTCAATACAGAGAAATCACTTAAAGATTGGAAGCACACATAAACCCAGTGACAACCTGATTGTTCCCATCATAATAAGTCTTGAATTCTTGATAGACCCCTTTTGAGTTGCAAGGTAATGAGTTTAAATTAGTAATTAACTAACATAAATTCAATAATGAAATAAACTCCTAAACAATGTCTAATAAGCTAGAAAAAATTAAAATTAAAAATAAATAAATAGAATAATAAAAAAAAGTCTTCATGTTAAAATTCTTTTATGTAGCCCGAATCTTCAATTTTTGCATATTCTTAACAGATTTGAGTCCTGATTTCAAACATGTCGTTCTCTCTCGTTTGGATGAATTATTGGGCCTACGATATATAGTTAGAAAGTTTTAGATGTCTAGTTTATATCCCAACATTAATCGAAGCAAAATTCCACCAGTAGCTCTAGATATGTCCCAAACAGTACACGAATGTTTTGTTTGATATATTTGACAATATTAGTTTACTAAATTTGATCATCTGAAATATTATGTTCCCTAACTCCATTTTACCTGAAAATTTACCACAATATATTTTCATTTATCTAATATTTTCCTGTAAAATTTTAACTTTATCCAATATACGGTTTGAAAGATATGCTCAATCTCACAAAACTAGTCAGCATACATTTTAAGGTTAATTTTGGACCTAACTTGGTTTATATCACAAATTTAGTAAACTCGTAAAATCAGATCGAGTTTGCTAATTTTACCGATTTTGCACGAGTTAAGTTTGATTTTACTTGTTTCAAGGTTTTACTCCGATTTAGCACGTTAGATACATATTGACTCATAAAATTGTAAGATTTTAAGAGTCAACTCGTGATTTTAACAACCTTGGAAGGGAGGGTTGAATTGAAAGCTAAGGGACTGAAGTGAAAATCTTGGATAACATGGGGGGTGGGTTGAAAGTTTTGTTAAAAATTCATTTTAATCCCTCATATTTTTCTAGATATTAGGTGACTAGTCCCTTGAATTTTAAGACAACACATTCTGGTACATAATTTCATTTTCCTTTTTTTTAGTCGTTTTTTGTTGAGAGAAGAGAGAGGGAGTCGTCGAATTTTGGCTTAGAAAGAGAAAATTTAGGTGGTCTAAGGCGACGATGATGTCAGAATTGCTCCGACGAATCCTCGAAAATAGGCAATTCAGTCAGCCTTAACAGTGTAATTATCATACAAAAAACGATTTGGTTATGAACTTATACATAAAATATATTTTTGATATCAAATAAAAGGACAATTTAGTTTTTTGTTGGCATTAGAATAATTATGTTTTTAATATGACAAGATAAGAATCTATTTACCAAGAAAGACTTTTCTTAAATCTTAGACAGACCAACGGTTAGAAAACATATTTTTTTCTTAGTTTATATCAAACAGTAAACAATGCAACTTACCTCATGTAAGGTGTATTAGGGATGCTAATACCTTTCTTTACGCACTCAGTCCTTTTTTCTCAAACTCTGAAATTAGTTAGGGTTTTTAGTGATCAAAATACTAGGTAGCAATGCACATTCCTTTTTTTTCTACTAATAAAGGATAATAATTCTTTGTCATTTCCACCCATATCATTCTTGACCATCCTGATTTGGAAGGATGATCACTGCGACGCCGTATACATGCGACATACTTAATAACTTATTTTTAATTTAGTATGTTATTTTTATATTGCTTATTATACTCTATACTAAAAGAGATCATCATTTCACTTGCGAATCCATATTGAAATGCTGATTTTCCCATCTCCACTATTTATAAGTCAGTTTTTGGAATAATTGTTGTCATAACCCATTTTTGGGTTACTCCCAATTTTTTTCTTCCAAATTACATTTCTTTTCAAAAAAAAACAACAACAAAACACTGAAACAGTGCCGTTTTGAACGGCACTGTTCTCCTTCTTCCCTGCGCATGCAAAGGCAGGGAAGAAGATGATTTTAAATCATTTTTCGCATCCTCTTTCCCCTCCCACTTGTACAAAACCATACCTATAAACCCATACCCTGCCAAGAAAGGGACACCATGCCCTGCAAACACAGCTAGCCACCTTACCCTGTAGAGGTAAGGCAGCCCGTTCCCCCCCTGCACCACGATGGGACAGAGCAGGGGGGGCACCTTCTCTTCCTGCTTATAAAGAGAAGGAGGGAAGAATAGGAAGAAGGGGGGGACGATTTGAGGGGCAGAAAGAAAGATAAGAGAGGAGGGGGGTGATTTTTGAGAAAGAGAGGAACGAATCGGGGGGGGAATTTTGGAGAAGGAGAGGGAGGCCGAAACAGAAGGAAAGAAGCAGAAACTGGGGAGCAAAATTTTTGGAGAAGGAGAGAAGGCAGTGACAGAGAGGGAAGCAAGACGAGAGAAGGGAGAAAGGAACAGAAAACAGAGGCCAAATAGAAGAGAGGAAAAACAGAAAAAGAGAAGGAACGAAGC
>Ga0325411_1008620_pt1 | contig 11016 bp, 3 predicted proteins | sample PopdelMetagenome_13_FD_206181 | JGI IMG/M metagenome (GOLD analysis project Ga0325411, IMG submission 206181) | Populus deltoides microbial communities from Bellville, Georgia, United States - Xylem-PdIQD-R4 | ecosystem: Host-associated > Plants > Phyllosphere > Stem > Wood/Secondary xylem...
TTTGACAGTATATTTTTTACAGATAAAGAGCCTTGTTAACAAAGAAAATTTAATTTGAAGAATAAAGGTCCAAAAACAAATATTTATACACTCAATTAAATGTTATTGGAGGTTTAATTGAATTTATGAAAGGTTTGATTGCAAGAAAAATAGATTTTTAAGTCAATTTGAGCTTTAATTAGAAGAAATTAAAGTCCTGGGGTTAAATTAGAATTTTTTAGAGTTGATTTGGTCAAATCAAGAGCTTAATTGTATAAATATTGAAGTTTTATGGCCACTTAGAAACTAGATTGAAGAAATCCAAAACTAAGGATCAAACTGGAAAAGGCGCGTAAATAGAGAGACTAAAATTGACCAAATCAGGGGTCAAATTGAAGAAATTAAAAGTTTATTAATCGATTAAGAGTCAAATTGAATAAATCTAAAACCAAGAACCAAAAGGAAAATGGGCGCTGAAATCTAAGGGTTGAATTAAAGTTCTTCAGGGGTGAAATTGAACAAAATTGAAAGTTTAAAACAAATCAAGAGTGTAATTAGAGATAAGTCACAAATTGAAGGACTAAAGTATAATAGGCAAAAAAGTAACTATTCATCTTCTTCTCCAGCGAGGCTGCTCTAAGGGCCTCCTTCCCAAGGCGTTTGACGCCTTGTTTCTTCCCTAAATTAGATAAAACCTGCACGAAAACGATCTTGTGATACCTGACTACACACTAGTATAAACCTTTCGGGTTTATCGAGGCTGCAGAGGCGGTGCCACCGTCCCAAAATAGCCAACCCGACCAGCCATTTTCCTGCACAAAACTGGCAGTTCATCATTGCTTCTTTGAAGCAATGGTTGGAGTGCTTTCGGGTCAAACCAAAAGCCGACATTTGGCACTAGAAAAGACAAAGTGTCCCTCTTCCACCACTTATAAATAGATGTGATTTTCATGCTCCAAAGGGAGAGAAATCTGGGTCCAAAGACAGCCAAAAGACCAGCCTCCCTAATAGTCTGCCATCTTCACTCTCTTTCTCTCTATCTCTCTGCCATCGGCTGCCACCGCAGCACCACTAGTGAAGCCGGCATCCTCAGCCAGACCAGCAAGGGCACCTCCTCCTCCACGCCAAGTAACTTTTCTTTCCCCTCCAGCGTCTCCTTCGTCTTCATCTCCTCCTGCATGCAGAACGATATTCGTTCTTCATACAGGAGGACATGAGGGGGTAAATAATCCCCCCTTCCTTTTCTGGGTCGAGCCGGTTCTGGCCCCACCCTGATGTCTAGGTTGGGTCCGGCCCAGACCAAAGAGGCTGAGAGGGTTGTTGGGTTGAGATCGGCCTAGCCTATATATTTTATGATATTATGTATTATATATTATATATTAAAAAATTCTAAAATTCTAAAAAATCCTTTCAAAAATTTGTGATTTTCCCGTATATTTTTTTATTAATTTTGCTTAATATTGATTTGTATTTTTATACCGTAAAATTACAAATCTAGTATTAAAATACCCGGTTTTTGTCAAAACATTGTAAAAAAATTTATAAAACAAAAAAATATTTTTTTTTCATGCATCCGGCCACGCCTCTAAAAAAAATCATATCATTTTTTATGCAGAAAACACAAATATTCAAAAATATGTTTTAGCATGTATTTTGGCTTTAATAACAAGTTTATTAAAGCTATGAGAACTAGGCTAATATTTCAAAATTTTCAAAAAAATATTTTGCTTTTTTTAGTATCTGGGATTACAAATTTATATGTAAAATGTATTCCTGATATTAAAAAGATAATTTCTTTCATATAGATATAAGAACGGATAGGCTTTTACCCGATAAGATAAAAATCTTCTTACGGAGAAAGACTTTTCTTAAACTTTAGATAGACCAACAATTAGAAAACACGATAAGACCTTAGTTTTTTATCAGACAATTAAATAATGCAGCTTACCTTAGGTAGGGCGTATTTAAGGTGCTAATACCTTCCATTTATGCAACCAGTCCCCGTATCCAATCTCTAAGACCAATTAGAGTTTCTAGTGATCAAAATACTGAGTGGCGACTCCCTTTTCTACTTTCCACTGATAAAAGATAAGAATTCATTGTCTTCTCATATCTGCCAGATAGATACCTTGATAAAGTGGAATATTCGCTGCGACAGTTTGATAGACAATTTATAGATTAAAAAATAACAGGGATAAAATTTTTTAAAAAAAATTATAGGAGTCAACTCAATAGAATGCAAAACACAAAAAATAACAACAAAAAAAACCCCAAAAAAGAGAAGGATACAATACAAGAAAACTCAATCGTAAAAAAATAAAAGCAAACAAACAAATTCAGGCAAACCTTCTAAACCTGATTTAATATTTAAAAGTCACACCGCAGGAGATTTTGGACTCGAATTCAACTAAAAAGCTTAATTATCAATCAATTTAATTTTAAAAAATGAAATAGGTGAACAAATGTTATTAAAAAAATCTAGCAAAAGAAAAAAAATATGGATAAATTTTACAGGAGCTGCGCAAAAATCAAGAAGAAGAGAGAGAAGAAGAAGGAAAAAACGGCCATCGTTGCTAAACCAGCGGTGATTATGATACACACATCTCATCACCATATATAGGGCACCTAGATCTTAAAAAACACTTCCCCAGAAGGCGGTGTTTGGTGGTCGTCCACATGTTAGTGCGTGAAATGCGCGTGTAAACAAGGTTTTTTTTTAAAATAATATTTTATATATGAGCATTGCAATAATATCTCTAGGCAGCCTCCAAATCTACAACAAAATCAATGTAAAATGATCAAAAAAATCTTATAAGCGAGTTGCATTGTTTTTGTCTCCAAAAGCACCAAAATAACTATATTATTCTGAAAAAATAAAATAACAAAAGCAACCCCAAGTCAAAAGAATCGGAATTATTTATTCCAATGCTAAAGTTGTAATTTTAGCATGCATTAAAAAAATAACAAATATAACCTCATACAATATGTTAAAGATATTTGTGTAATGGTAAAAAGACAATCTCACCTCCAAAACCTGGTTCTTTGCTTCTTCTTTTTTTTTTAAAAAAGAGAAAACTAGAAATTACACTACTATAATAAATAGAAAGATGAGTCTCGGACTATAGTAACTTCTCCTCTAAGTTTAGTTAGTATATTGGCTCGCGCTCCATAGCAGGTCAATAACAAAAAAAATTCAAATGTAAAAAAAATTATTAAAAGTATAGAGAATATTGTAAATGTCTTGGTCTAGTGGCCAAGCCAGACCCAAAAGGCCTAGGTTAGGTGTCCATGCCTTGACCCAACACGCTGCAATAATTTTTGAAATATAAAAGACAAAGCCTTTCATGGTCCTTCAAATATCTACAGTGAGGTCTACTATGCAAATACTTTATGTACACAATACCAACACAATGATTTTTTTTATAAAAAAACATTTAAACTACCATTGAAGCATCCTAAACAGAAATACTAATTAATTTTTTTATAATTTTTTTTATTTTTAATAATAAAAAATAAACTACCCTTTAAAGTATCCTAAATAATTTTTTTATAAATATTTTCTATTTCTTATAAAAAAAATTTGAATTACCCTTCAAGTACCCTAAACAGAAATCCTAAATATTTTTTTTTAATAAAAAAAATATTTAAACTACCCTTAAAGTATCCTAAACAAAAATGTTAATTAAGTTTTTTATAAAACAATATTTGAACTACACATGAAGTATCCTAAATAATTTTTTTAATAAATTTTTTCTATTTCTTATAAAAAAATATTTAAACTACCATTAAAGTATCTTAAACAGAAATGTTAATTAATTTTTTTTTAATTTTTTTTATATGTAATAAAAAAACATTTAAACTACTTTTAATGTATTCTAAACATAAATGCTAATTGGTTTTTTTTTAATAATTTTTTTTATTTTTTATAAAAAAATATTTGAATTACCCTTAAAGTATCATATATAATTTTTTTTATGAATTGTTTCTATTTGTTATAAAAAAAATATTTAAATTATCCTTAAAGTATCTTAAACAGAAATGCTATTAATTGTTTTATAACATTTTTTATTTTTATAAAAAAATATTTAAACTACCCTTGAAGTATCATAAATAATTTTTTTATACATTTTTTCTATTTTTATATATAAAAAATAAGCTACCCTTGAATTATCTTAAACAAAAATCCTAATTAATTTTTTTATAAATTGTTTTTTTTTAAAATAGATCTCACGGTCATGCCAGACCTAGGATCTTCCAATAGCTTTGGGTAAGGTAGGTATGGCAGACCCAATAGTGAAATAGTCTGAGATCTGGCATTGCAACCAAACCCAAAAACCTTAGGTCTAGCGGCCATGCTTTGACCCATCACACGCCAACAGCTTGACCTAACACGTGCCAGTAGCTTCTGGAATTAAAAATGAAAAGGACAACACCCCCATATTTCTCTTAAGATCTACAATGGAGTCCATAATGCAAACACTCTATGTCTACACTGTGGTCTACAGTACTTTTTGAATAAAAAATAGAAAAAACAACATCTACAGTATGGTCCACAGTGCAAACACTCTATGTCTATAATATGATCCACAGTGCAATGATTCTATGTACATAGTGCCTACACAGTGTTTTGTTCACACATTTTAAAGTATAATATAATATTTGTCTTATACTTGCTTTTATCTGCCTTCAACCACCTTACCCAGTCACTGTAATTATCAAGTTATGTTTATGTTTTAATTATGTCTTTGTTTTATGGATATTTGTTTTTTTTTGTTGACACCATAGTTTTTAAAACAGGCTTCGCTTGGTGGGTTGACCCGGGACTTAGTTGATTTGGAACCAAAATCAAGTGGGGTTTTAGAAAAAATAAGAAAATGCAAAAAATTCAAGTGATCCGATCAAAAATCATGGTTGCAACCCGTTAACTATTTGTTTTTCTAAACAAAAACGATGTTATTTTGATTTTAAAAAAAAGTGGGGTTGATCTCGATCAAAACTCATGTCCCAGATCATGAGTTGGGTCGACCATCGGGCTGGGTTTAAAAGTTTAAAAATCATGGTCATCACAAATCTCTTTTTGTGATCGTTTCAATTTTTATCATGTCATCTGTTTGGGTCACTTTTTTTAAGCTTTGTACTCTTTTTAGTGTTTACTAGTTTATTTGTCCGCGCTCCACCGTGGTCCGAACTATGTTTTTAAAAATTTAAAATAAAAGTTATTAAGAGTGCGAAGATTTTTTTGCAATGCTATAAACTCAAGCAAGATGATAAATCTTTAATTGCTAACTCAATGTGAATTGGTTTATTTAATGGGTTTAAAGGAAACCTGGATGACCTTTTTTTATTTTTAAAAATCAATGTTGAACGATAAAATTAAAAAAAAATAAGGCAAAAAATAAAAGAGAACATTTAGCCATGTAAACTTTTCAAACCAGTAATCTGAGCTATTATATCAAAAATACCGAACACGGAAAAGTAGTGAAACTCAATTCCCAATAAATCTAACGTCAAATGATGAATTATCACTATTATTATCATTACTAATATTATCATAATCATTACAACTATCATCGTTACTATTATTATCAACAAGTAATATCATAGTTATTGTTAGTATTATTATCGTGATCACTGTCATTATCATCATTATCGTTGTTGTTGTTGTTATTATTATTATTATTATTATTATCATTATTATTATTATTATTTATACTACTGTTATAATTATTATCACCACTGCTATAACTAATTTGCCATTATTTTTATTCTTATTACTATCATCATCATCATCATCATTATTGTTATTATTATTGTTATAGTCATAATTATTATTACTATTGTTATCACAATCACTATTAATATTATTATTATTACCATTACTGTACTATTATTATTACAATTATTACTATTATTATTATCAACATCACAATTATTAATATTATAACCACTACAATCATTATAATAAATTATTATTATCATTATTGTCATTACAACAACAACAACAACTACTACTACTACTACTACCACCATCACTGTTATTACTATTATAAATATTATTATCACAATCACCATCACCATCATTATTGTCAATATCATAATAAACTATTACTATTATCATTATCGTTAACATTATAATCACTATTAGTAGTATTGTTATTGTTATTGTTATTGTTATTGTTATTACATCCACTATAATCACCATTATTATTATTATTATTATTATTATTGAAATAACAAAAAACATAAACTTGTTTTGAAGGATAAAATCATAAATTATAAAAACTTTGACAAAAAAGCAAATGAAACAAGTAAGAAGTCAAACAAAAAAGGACTAAACTAAAATAAATATTATTACTATTAAAAAAACAACCATATATTTGATTTGAAGGGTAAAATTAAAAACTATAAAAACTCTGACAAAAGAGCTGAGGGAAAAATAAGAAATAAAAAATAGAAGGACTGGATCAAAAAACATCATATACACAAATTAGAATTGAAGGACTAGATTGTAAACAAAGAAAACTCTAACAAACGAGAAAAAGGACCAAAATAAAAAATCAAAACTAAGAGGATGGATTCTGAAACACTAACAAAAAATAGGAATGAATTTACAAGGACTGAAACTATAAAAGAAATAAAAACAACATAAGAAATTAAAAGAATGGGGATTGAAATGAAAAGCAAAACATATAAGAAATTGTAATTGAAGGACAAAATTGAAAAAAAATTATAAAAAAGAACAAAGATGAAATAAAAATTCAAAGAATAAGAACTGAAATTGAAAAACAACAAACAAATAGGACAATTATGTACTTTAGCTGTTATGAGAGAGAAAAGAAAGAAAAAACAAAAGCAATCGATCACTCGTGGTAATCCAACTGTTATAAGCCTACACACTCTACACCATGCGGTTCCTGCGCTTTTAGAGAGATGACGAAGGACTAGATTTGACCGCTAGATGGTGTCACACGCGCTCCTGAATGGCGCAGACGCCACCTACTCGTCAACATGAAAAGTGGAACACGCACTAATAACTTTTGGATTAGAAAATTAAAAACAAAATGTGAAAAATACCAAAACGACTCCATGACTCTTTTGATTACATAAAATACATGTGTGAAAATACCAAAATACCCCAAAAGGCAAAACGTTTTTTTTTCTAAGGTTAAAAACGTTCTTTTACTATACATGGAAAGTGAAAAAACCTGAAACACCCTTGTCCAACAACTCAACATGTTTTTTTTTTATTTTGGGGGCGAAGAAGTATTTTCACCGTTACAAAACTTGTAAAAAGTCAATAAAGTCCTTTGTCAATAGTTCTAAATTTTGTTGAGTAAGGTGTGAAAGAGTATTTGTACTGTGTTAAAAAATTTAAAAATACGCATACACCTGAAATAATCTTTTAATGACCACTGGGCCAGAGAAAAAGACAAAAAAACCCCTAGCTCGAAGGCTTGGATTTTCTCCACTCAAGGGTAAAAAGATAATTTTATTGTAGCAATCCACAATAATTTATGTATAGAGCTATAATGAAACCCCCGCATGTTTTAGCTTTTTTTTAATTTAATATTTAAATACTAATACATTTCACCTGTTAATACGTGTTTGTTCGCAGTCGAGTGTTTTCTTAGTCTTCATACTAGTTAACACTACAATGTTGTTCCAACTAAAGATATTATGTTATCTTTTTAATTTGAAGTATTTAAATCAAAAGGTTTTTTATCCCACGTTGAAAAAACAATAATTTTTTTCTTGTGAATATAGAGTACATATACTAATGGGTTTCAAATCTCACATTGAAAAAACATAGCTTTTTTCATGGGAACATATAGAATATATACGAAAGGGCTTCAAATCCTACATTGAAAAGATACTACATTATCTTTTTAAATTAAGGTATTCAAATCAAAAAGTTTTTTATCCTGCATTGAAAAAACATAACTTTTTTCTTGTGAACATAAAGTATATATGCTAATCGGTTTCAAATCCTGCATTGAAAAAACATAACTTTTTTCATTGAAACATAGAGTATATATACGAAAAGCCTTCAAATCCCACATTGAAAAGATATTACGCTATCTTTTTAACTTGAGGTATTTAAACCAAAAATTTTTTTTATCCCACATTGAAAAAACATAATTTTTTTTTCTTGAGAACATAAAGTATATATATTAATGGGTTTTAAATCTCACATGAAAAAAATATAATTTTTTTCTTATGAACATAGATTATATATACTAATAGGTTTCAAATCCTACATTAAAAAAAAAACAACTTTTTTTCATGGAAACATATAGTATGAATATGAAATGACTTCAAATCTTACATTGAAAAGATATTATATTATCTTTTTAAGTTGAAGTATTTAAACCAAAAATTTTTTTATTCCATATTGAAAAAACATAATTTTTTTCTTGGGAACATAGAGTATATATATTAATGGATTTCAAATCTCACATTTGAAGAAAAAAACACTGAATCCCGAGTTAACCCGTCAGGCAGACCGGATTTAATAAGATTATAATTATCAATACTATAAGAAATTATAGTGTCATGAAACTCACTTTTTCAATAGTGTTCTTGTCCTGCCATTAGCTTTAGTTTTTGTCTCGTCACTTATGTTTGTTTTTACTTTTCAATTGTCCACATAAAAACCAAGGGATGTTTTTATCAAAAATAAATACTATAGGGAGCTTTAGTGTCATCAGTTGAATCTAATAAAAAAAATGAATAAAAACAAGTTTTAATTGTTTAAATCTCCTTGTAACGCAAAAATAAAAATAAAAATTACATGGATATTTCCTATTTTTCAAGAGGGTATTCGATAAGTGCAAACGAAATTGAACTTCTTTTTGAAAAAAAATAATTATTGCTGAGAAAATTTACATGACTCTTTGATTTTTTTGTAAAATCTTCATGGATTATTCCCCAAAAATATATTTTTTTAATATAGAAGAAAAAAACTTCTACCATGAATCTTGGTTGAGCAAAAACATTATAAAAAAATATATAAAAACTCTCTTTTAAGCTATATAATAAACACCTTTCAAGCAACAATTAGAACCTTCCAAAGACTTTTCATGTGTCAGGTTTCCTGAATGTAGATAGAGATTAAAAAAAAAAAAAAAAAAAGAAAGAAGAAGAAGCAAAGCTTGTTTGGGGGTGAAAAATAAATAAAAATGAACATTAAAGAATCAATACAGTGAATTGTATTTAAGAATATATATAAAAGTATAAAATAAAAAAAAGAGAGATTGTGTTATTTATGTTTTCCTTGCAATTATTAATAAATTTGGATGTCTATAGATTAAATTATCTTTAAAATAATTATATGAGTATGGAAAGATAATCATAATTTCTTTTTTTTTTTCTTTTTTAAATCTAATAAGCGCTCCCCGTCTTTCTTTTAATTTGTCAGGTACAGGAAAATGAAAAGGCTAGTATTCAACGATGTTCTATTCATACACGTGTGAAGGGGTGAGTAAAAAACTTGAAAAATTAATTAAATTAAAAAAATTAAAAAAAAATAATTAAAATAATCGAACCGTGAAAAAAAACTGATTAAATTAATTAAAATTTTAAAAAACCGACCGGTTCGGTTTTGGTTTATAAGCCCGAAACCGATAAATCCGAACCGAACCGGAAAAAAACCAAGTCAAGCCGGTTTTTGTCCTAAAAAATTGAACCGAAACCGCTTTCAGTTTTTTTAAAAATAAATTTTGGTTTTGTTCTTTTTTTATATATAAAAACTGAATCGAAAATAATTACCCCTACAAGTTTGAATTTAAAATTATAACATAAATTTAAATGTACAAATGCTTTATAATTTTCGAAGATGCTATATAGTCGTAGCATGATATTCAATGTTATGAGATGTTGGCATGATTTTCAAGGTTGTAATTGTGAGATATCTTTTAGCATAATCTTTATGACTGCGAGGTATCTTAGGATGATCTTCATAGTTGACTTGCCTGACATGAAGATAATAAATAGTTTTTAATAAATAAATAATAATGTCACTTCTTGTAATAAAAGTCAAATAAATTTTGTTGCTTAAGTTTTGATTTCAAATAACTTTATGATAACATCAGTATCATAAGATTGCATTAATTCTCATTTTCATAAAAAAACAATATTTGGGTTTATTTTAGACAAAAATAAAAAACAATATAAGAGAAAATAGCTTGGTTTGTCCTTGTGTATAACGAGTGAGTTTTTAATCTATCCTTATATATTTAATTGTATAGATTAATTTCTTAATAAAAGATATTTCTCCAATATGTCATTTTTTTTATTTTTTCTATTAAAGGGTTATTTGGAAATATGATAATAATTATTTTTCAAAGTATTTTTCGTTTGGAAATGTATTAAAATAATAATTTTTATTTTTAAAAAATTATTTTTGATATGAGCACATCAAAATTATTGGAAAACACCAAAAAATATTAATTTGAAAAAAACATAAAATTCCAAAAACACTTTTAAAACACAAAAACAAACAACCCCAGACAAAAAAGTTATATGATGTAAAAAATGCTTCTTATTCCAAAAAGAATAAATAGCTCGCATGTTTTTTTTTTAGATTAACATTGGTGTCCGGGTCAGCTTGCGCGCACCTCGACTAATCTCACAGATCTTGAAATTAGCGACCATTTAAACTTCTAGTGGCTCTGACTCTGAGATTTGTGAGACTCGAACTAGAAATCTCCGGCGAGCAAATCCAGAATCTGACCAATTGAGCTACACCCCTCACATGTTTTTATATTTTAAAAACCGTGTTCAATAAGTCCTTGAATATATAATTGTTTCAATTATGCCCTATTTTGTAGCTAACATATCGAAGGGAGGGTAGTTCATGTAAAAATTAAACTTATAAATCACGAGCAATTCACCTGGAAATCTTCAACTATTTTTTTTTTTATCATATCCCCTCGATACCATACCCAACACATTCGTATATGATACTTGTTCAATACAGATACGGATACATTTTTGGAGTATACATGCTTTTTGAATAGAAACAACGGCGCTATCATC
>Ga0325411_1008622_pt1 | contig 11013 bp, 8 predicted proteins | sample PopdelMetagenome_13_FD_206181 | JGI IMG/M metagenome (GOLD analysis project Ga0325411, IMG submission 206181) | Populus deltoides microbial communities from Bellville, Georgia, United States - Xylem-PdIQD-R4 | ecosystem: Host-associated > Plants > Phyllosphere > Stem > Wood/Secondary xylem...
TTAGTTTTTATTTTCTCACTTACCACTTTCAAAATAAAAATTTATTTAAATATATGATAAATTTTATAAAATATTTAAAAGAGTTTCAATTAATTAAATTATGAAGTAAAACACATTTTTTTAGTTAGAATTTGTTTTTTATTATATATTTTTTTATTTAATAAATTCTTGGTTTTTTTATCAACATGATCAGTTCTTTTAAAGAAAAATCTAAAATAGTAAAAATAAAAACTCAAAATAATTTAAATGATTTAAATTTAAAAGAAAAAAACATATTTTTTAGCCAAAACTTTTTATTCATTATTCATTTAATTTTTATTTTGATAAAAAAATATTTTTTTAATAAAAAAACAAAGTTTTTTTTATATAAAATGTTATCATGATCTATGAAACAAAAAAAAACTATATCTTAATAAAAGAGTAATTAATTCGAGATAACATATATAGAAATAATAATAAAATATATATTTTTTTATTCTCATTAAATATTCATAAGATCTGTTAAAAAAATATTGATCATATTAGTTTCATATATAATATTAAACAATTACAAATATAACCATAAAAATTTGAGTTTTATTTATAAAAACAAACATAACATTGAATGATTTTGAAAAATTAATAAAGAAAACTTTATTTTAAAATACGGGAAAAAAAAACAAGAAAAAAAGGAGGGCCAAGAAAGGCTAGGTGCTCATAGCCCTAGATTGCTAGGCCCGGACACCTAGTTTCTCAAAAAACTCAAGTCGATGACATCTCATTCGCTTGATTTTTTTATAAATAAACGGATAAATTGTTGATGTGGATCAGCCCAACACCAAGCGTAATCATGCCAACGATCCATTGGAGGTGCCAATTGGGTCAATCACAAGAGCTAGGGCAAAGAAGCTTAAAGAAGCATTGAATGAGCTTGTTCAGAACATATGGAGCAAAATGGACCTACAGGGGCTTGGGACATTTAAGGAGCATGAAGGGCAGCCTTTAATTCATTTAGTTCAGGTCCAAAAAAAGCTCAATTTGTGTGGAACAAGGGGTTGATGTGTCCGGCCCAATACCAGCCTTGTTAGGCTTGTTTTCCTAATGCTACAAGGATAAAAAGTCAGCAATTTATTCTCCTAATTAAGTAAGGAAGTTGACCATATCTTATTCTTAAAGAGAGGAGGACTATTTAATGCTTTTCCTAACTTAGGAAGGAAAGTAATTAAATCAGCAACAAATGAGAAAATTTGTTTTCTTATTTGTCCAAGTTAAACAAGGAAATCCAAGCTAATCAAGGACATCAAGGGGGGCAGCAACACAAATTTTTCAAATCAGATTTCTCCTAGTTTATTTGGGACTTTTTAAGGGTGACAAATCTGATTCTAGCATATTTAACATGATAATTTTTGGAATTTTATTATTTTTATTATTTTCTTCTTAGTTTTTGGGTTATTATTACTTATTTGGGTCAATTGTAAGTGGGCTTCACATAAGTCCACCTAAGGGGGGTCCATTAGGGTTTTCTTAAGTCTAGAGTCAGTATAAATAAAGGCATAACCAAACATGTAAGGTTACGCAATTTTCAGATCAATAAACTTCTTGTTGCACTTATTGTGTGTTGGTGGAATAATCTCCCTTTCTCGGTTCTCTAAAGAACTGAAAACGACTTATCGAAGAACAACTGTCTTCGTGGCGTTATCCTTATACTTCTCGTTCGCGAATCAATATTCGATGGGTGGGGGTCTCCGTTCTCAATAGTGTTGGTGCCTAGGTACAAGTTATCTTTGTGTCACACTCCTATCAAATTTAAGTTACTTGGCTTTCCGGGAATTGGTGTCTTTGCGTGTGGGTTGCGTGACCATGTGATCACTAGGTTCGCATCAATTGTCGTCCACTAAAATAAATTATGGTCACTTTTGGTGGTTGGAAAATTAGACGCCAAGATATTTGGACCTAGAAACCCTAGTTTTCAACTTATTTTCATATAAAAATATTTTAAAGACACTTTATAAACCTCAATTGCCCCTGTTGCAATCCCAAAACATCCTCTATTTAGTATATAAACTAACAATCAAATTGCATAAAAAAAGCTTTCTAAACTCTTCTTTTCTAGCATAATTAGAGAATCAGAACAACTTTATTAAATATCTCTTTTTAAGATGAACTCATCAATACTAATATTGATGTCTTTCTATCATTGGAACATAGCCAATGAAAACTTTTATTTTTTTAAAGAAAATTTTATTTTAAGAAAAAAAACAAGAAGAGGAGGGCTAAAAAAGGGTAGGCGCTCATGGACCTAGACTGTTAGGCCTGAACATATAGTTTCTTAAAAAAACTATAAGGATCTTTGATGTGCTGCAACATAGTTTTTAAGTGTGGCAATAATTCATTAATGTTTTAGAATACTTTTCTTAGAAGGATTCCTTATTCATTCTAGCTACACAATGAAATAAGGGCTGATGATATTTAATGATATATTGGTTTCTAGGATCATTGGGCAAATAAAAACTTCAGACTCATGGGCTTTATCTTTATATTTTTTTTAGCTACAACCCAAGGCTTGTTTGAACTTAATTAATACTTTAGTCAGGGGTGTTTGGGAGTGTGGTGACAGTTGCTTTTTAAAGTGCTTTTCGCTGGAAAATGCATCAAAATAAAGTTTTTTTATTTTTTAAAAATTATTTTTGATATCAGCACATCAAAATAATCTGAAAACACCAAAATTTTAATTTAAAATAAAGAAAAAATAAAAAAATTTCAATTTTTTTGAAAAGCGCTTTTAAAATATAAAAACAAACATGGTCAAGCTAGGATCCAATACTTGTTTGGATAAGAGTTTGAGCTTACTAATAAAGGTTTTTGAGTCAGTTTTGTAAGTGGACCAAGTCAGTCCATTATGGTTATTTTTTCAAGAACTATTTAAACTCATATAACCTAAATTTCAACAGTCGTCGATGAATATTACTTTTGAATTTTTTAGCTTTAATGTGTGAGAGTGATTCTTGCATTCTTCAATTCTTGAACAAATTGAATCTGATTTATCAAAGATTAAAGGCTTTGTGGCGTCATCCTACTTCATTCCAATAGTATTGGTGTCTTGGGTAGGTTTTCATTATGTCACACTCATATCAAACCTATTTTGGCTTCTCGGGATTGGATCTCAATCTTAATTGTGGATTGCATTACCGTGATCACGAGGTTCGCATTAGTTGGTATCAAAGTTAGTGACACGATCTAGGTAATGATAAAACAATTAAATTCTGATTCTCACATAAACTGCACAACTGTCTAGTTTCATAGCAATAACAATAATAATTCTTAATTCGACCGTTGGATCAAACTGAAATTTTACGTGGGTATCCAGACAAGGTTTCCTACCTTGGGTTAAAATTTCAGGTCAATTAAAGTTCAGAAAGGCATCATAATACTAGTTAACAGAGGTTGTATGAATTTTGTAATGATACAATCCGGGCAACGAAAAAACAATTAAATTCGGATTCTGACGTAAACTACACAACTGTCCAGTTTCACGGTAATAGTTATAATTATCAATCCGACCATTGGATCGGGCTGCAATTTTACATGGAGTCTCCATACATGTTTTCCTATCTTGGGTTAAACTTTCAGATCAATCAAAGTATGGGAAGGCATCACAATACTGATCAACAGAGGCTGTATGAATTTTTTCATTTACTTCCTTTTAACTTGTGGACTTCCTATTTGGTTAGGATTCTTTTCCTACAAGGATGTGACATCTTGTTTTTGGAATCTCCTAATTCTACATGCTATAATGATCTTTAATCGGCTGCAATATAGTTTCCAAGTGGGGCAATGATTCATAAATGCTTCAGAATCCTTTTCTTATAAGGATTCCTTATTCATCCTAGCTACAACAAGGAAAAAATACTTCAGAATTAATTCTACCTTCATATCAGATTTCCTAGTCTATTTGGAACTTCTTAAGGGTGACAAATCTGATTCTAGCATATTCAGGATAGTAATTTTTGGATTTTTTTAATTTTCTTTTTAGTCTTTGGGTTATTATTACTTATTTGAATCAATTGTAAGTGAGACTCATATAAGTCCACCCAAGGGGGGTCCATTAGGGTTTATTTTAGTTTGGAGTCAGAATAAATAAGGGCATAACCAGACATGTAAGGTGATGCAATTTTCAGATCAATAAACTTCTTTTGCCGCACTTGTTGTGTGTTGGTGGATAATCTTCCTTCCTTGGTTCTCTAAAGAACTGAAAATGACTTATTGAAGAACAACTGGCTTTGTGGCGTCATCCTTATACTTCTCGTTCGCGACTCAATATTCGTTGGGTGGGGGTTTTTCATTTTCAATAGTGCTGGTGCCTAAGTACAAGTTATCTTTGTGTCACTCTCCTATCAAACTTGATTTACTTGGCTTTTCGGGAATTAGTGTCTTTGCGTGTGGGTTGCATGACCACGTGATCATGATGTTTGCATCATTTAGTATTAGAGCTTTGCTTTATTAATTAGGTTATATCCTTCTTAAATTTTCATACCATATAATAATTTTAGGGTCAATTGGATATCGTTTTCAATTTTGGGTCTAATTAGGTCTGATTCATAATGTTTTTGCGTCAGTATATCAAACCTTATTGTAAATTGCTTAAATTTTATATTCTGTCTATTTGGGTTGAAATCGCACTATAAATGAAATGTTAGCTCAATTGGACATCATTTACTTTAGGTTCCAGATTCAAACTTATGTCATCGCAAACGAGTCTATTTTGCGTCAACTATTGAAATTCATTTTCTTTATATTTTTTTCGTTTCTTTCAGTATATTCTCAACATATCTAACATTTATAGGTGTTGTTTCATCATTTTGCATATTTCATTTCTGTTTTTATTCGAGTCTTCAGTTTCATTCATATTTCGGATAGATTCGCTTGTTATTCGCGAGACTATCATCACAGTTTTGTTTTGCTTGTTTTCTTGTTTTTATTGCTTCTTGATATATATATTACGCTGGTAAGTTGGTTCTATTTGGTATTGGCTTTAGTTTCACAAGAATCGCAAGAAGGTGAGACAAGAGGTGTGAGAATATTAAGAATGTTTGAGTGAAACACGAGCAACGTGATGATATTTTTTTTACCACCAACCCATTTTTGCAGGTACTATCATGTTAGATCAAAATAACACACCACCCCTTCCCAAGAGAGAACTTAAGTTCCAAATGCATGTCATGATGCAGATGATGGAGAGGATGAATTTTGTGATGGGGAACATGTGTGATAGACTTGATAGGGTGGAGAGACATGGCAACGAGGCTGGTACAAGCACCTAAGACGTGAGGAAGGTTGGGACTGGACCGAAAGCAAAAGGTAGTAGTAGGGCTGAAAGGCCAAGGTGGGTTGATTATAAGGATTTTGAGGAGAACATTGGTGATATTGGTGATGGTGGTTTTGAGGATGAGACTATAGGCTATCGAGAAAGTTTTCGGCAGCCCAGAAACCGAAGGGATTTTGGGATAACTAGGGGTCAATTCAGCCAAAGGAGAAATTTGCATAGTTTTGGGGGACATGATGATAGGTATTGGAAGGCAAAGAAGATGGAAGATGATATAGATTCAATAAGGCAACATATTAGTGGGGCTGATCGGAGGAGATTCACTATGAGTAAGGAGGACAAAAAAGAGGTTTCAAGTTTCAAATATTTATGCTCATAATGTGTTTATGATGTTAGATAAAGAGCGCGTGGTTGAACAACTTGCAAAGGTTTATAAAGAAACAAATAAAGAATGTGAAGAATGGAGAGCTTCAGTTCAGCGTCAAAGGAATAAAAAACAAAAGAGGGTAACAATGGTTATCATTCAAAAATATACACACAAGTGGATGACAAGACGTGTTTATTTGAAATTATTATCTACTACTATATTTATACAATGTTGTTGCAGGCAATTGCGTGCAAGAAAAGAGCTCCAACGGCTGAAACAAGAGGCTAAGGTATTATGCATCAAACCTATTGGTGATTTTAGGATGAATCTTATTGAAGAGAGAGGGAATGATACAATCTGGACAATGAAAAAACAATTAAATTCGGATTCTGACGTAAACTACACAACTATCCAATTTCACAGCAATAGGTATAATTCCCAATCCGATCGTTGGATTGCGCTGAAATTTTAAGGGGAGTCTCCAGACAAGTTTTCCTACCTTGGGTAAACATTTAGGTCAATCGGTGATCGGGAAGGTATCACAATACTTGTTAACAGAGGCTGTATAAATTTTGTTATTTGCTTCTTTTTGACTTGTGAACTTTCTATTTTGCTAGGATTCTTTTTGTACAAGGATGTAACATCTTGTTTTGAGAATCTCCTAATTTTACAGACTACAAGGATCTTTAATGGGCTGCAATATAGTTTCCAAGTGGGGTTAGGATTCATAAATGTTTCAGAATCCTTTTCTTACAAGGATTCCTTATTCATCCTAGCTACAACAATGAAAGAAGACTTCAGAATTAATTCTACCTTCAAATCAGATTTCCTAGTCTATTTGGAATTTTTTAAGGGTGACAAATCTGATTCTAGCATATTTAGGATAGGAATTTTTGGATTTTTATTATTTTCTTTTTAGTCTTTGAGTTATTATTACTTATTTGGGTCAATTGTAAGTAGACCTCATATAAGTCCACCTAAGGGAGGTCCTTTAGGGTTTATTTTAGTTTGGAGTCTGTATAAATAAGGGCATAACCAGATATTTAAGGTGACATAATTTTCAGATCAATAAACTTCTTTTGCCACACTTGTTGTGTGTTGGTGGGATAATCTCCCTTCCTTGGTTCTCTAAATAACTAAAAACGACTTCTCGAAGAACAACTGGCTTCCTAGAGTCATCCTTATACTTATTGTTCGCAAATCAATATTCGTTAGGTGAGGGTTTTCCATTTTAAATAGTGTTAGTGTCTAGGTACAAGTTATCTTTGTGTCACACTCCTCTCAAATCTGATTTACTTGGCTATCCGGGAATTGGTGTCTTTGCGTGTGGGTTGCGTGATCACATGATCATGAGATTCGCATCAGCTATTTTCCTAAACAAGGTCACATCTTTCTGTTTTTTTTTCTTTTTTAATTTTCCTTTAAGTTTTTTAGTGTTTGCGTCATTCATCTTCTTATTCTTTGTATTTATGGCATCTAAGAAAAAAAAAGTTATATTTCATCTTGCTACTATCTATAATCATATCGGTAGCATAAAAAAAAGAGAGATTAGATGAAATTTGAAGGTTGATTCAATTCTACCACAGAAACACAATTCTTAGTGAACCATAAGCAAACCACCTCAGAATCATTTGAAACATCATATTCTTTTTACCGGGGGTAAGATTGCACTTATATTAAATATGAGCTTATTTTGATATCGTTTGTTTGAGATTTTAATTCGAGGTTCTGCCGTAGAAACACAACTCTTAGTGAAGCATAAGCAAACCATCTCAGAAGCAATTGAAACTTCATATTCTATCTAACAAGAGTGAGATCCCACCATACATGAAATTTGGCTTATATTGATATAGTTTGCTCCAATTCGAGGTTCAATTATACCGCAAACTGATCATACAAGGGGTTTGGGCACCTAGACAAAAAAGAATGACCTATAAGCTGAAATTTGTTATTTGTTTGGTATTAGAATACTAAATATTGAATTTGAGGTTATTCTGATATCGTTTAGTCTAGGTTTCAATTCTATTATGTAAAAATTACGTCCTAGGTCAGATTTACGATTTTGATTAGGAAAAATGATCATTGGCAAATAGAAAGTTCACAAATCAAAAGGAAGTAAATAACAAAATTTATACAGCCTATTCTAAACTATATTGCAAGTCCTTTCTAAACTCCAATTTAACTGAAATTTTATCCCAACGTAGCAAAATACTTTTGCAATCTTTTGGTAAAGTTTTAGTGCAATCTAATGGTTGGATTTAGAGTTATGTTTAATAGTATAAAACTGACCGATAAAAAAAATTACGCCAAAATCCAAATTTGCCTTGCTTAGAAGTACATGAAGTCTCGATGTGGTTATTAGTTTTAAACAGTGTTGTGTGCATAAAGTTGGCCACATAAGTGGGACTTAGATTGATAAGTTGTTATTTATATGATGTTTAAGTTGTTGTATGAAAAGCCAATCATATGTGTGGGGCTTAGCCTGGGTATCTTGAATTGGGAAAACAATAACACATGATTTGTGTGCATAATAATCAACCACATATGTGGGGCTAGGGTCAAGGTTTATTTGGAGGGCATGTTGGATGCTTTTTTTATGCAAAGGAATCGACCAAAAAAGTGGGGCTCCAAATTTGTTAACATCAAGTCGGTCATTAGAAAATAGAGACTTGACATAAAATTAATGTACCAGCCACAAGTGTGGTGGTGATGGATAATTTATAGTTAGTTGCATGAGCGGAGACTAGAGAGGTGTTGAACATATATCTTCAGCATGAAAGCTAAGAGAAACAAATGATTGGTTGTTGTTTATATTAATGAACCTCTAAAACTAGTTTATGAAAGATTGGAAATTATGACCTTTATTATTAAGTCTACCTTTTTGTATTCTTATGTAGAAATCATCATTTTAGGTCTGATATTATACAAAAGAGTTATCCTAGAGATTATGGGCTTATGTGTTAATTGTTGAAGTAAAAGGGTTTTGATTGGTGCAATACCACTATTAATTATTAATTATTAATTATTGGTAGAGGAAATGTTTATGATAAATGATGTAATAATGAAATTTGTGGAATTTGTGAAATTAAATTTAATATATGCATGATATGTTAATGTCATGATGTAATGTTATAATTTTTATTCTAAATTCTTAGTATGCTTATTATTTTACAGGTTTTTCATATGCTCCTCAAAACTAGAATCGCATGATAAACTTTTTACCTATAGGATTTTTTATCAGTTTCCATTTAGCGGTAGAACTTTTACCAATTTCCATTTAGCTGTAGGATTTCTATATTTTATGATATTCATTTTAGTTCTTGAGAGGATGTAATAAACATAATTATTGAATTTTTAAGGATTATTATTTTATTATGGTAAAGTTGTAATAATGACGATGAATTTATTCTTTTCATTATAAATATAAGATTGTGTGATGTTTTACTATTTCACGTATTGTATTGAAAAAATTGTTCGTGTTTTGTTTGGAAATATAAGTGGATGGTTATGGATAGTATTGCCAGGTAGGTATGAGTATATCCAAAGTTGTGAAAAAACAACTCCATGATTTAGTTAGACATAATGACACTAATGAAACAACAATTTGAAATTGTTACAGGATGATTCATACTAGACATGGAATTAGGATTGACCTTTCTCTTGTGAGAGGGAGAAGTCAAAATATGTTTGTGGAGGAAAAACACCAGGGGACCTTTTGGTTGATACTTATTCTCATGTGCTTATGGTTCAGATATAATCTGAGCAAGGGAGGACACCTAAATCTAAAAACAAACCCATGCCTATTAGGGATGAAACACCACATGTGACAACAGGTGAAGGGGGGTACGATGATGAGTCCCCACTTGTGGTCCAAGTGGCCCTTTTAGGTCCTACTTCTTTGAAACAAGTTGTTAAGGCTATTATGACAAGGATGTCTAGGTCAGCTAATACGACATCTAGGAACGGTGTTCATAGCTTGTGTATTGGGTGAAGAGTATGCAAGAGATAGGGTGTGTGTTTTTCTTGGGGGAAGGGAATGTTGAGATAGCTGGATATTGTCTACATAATATGAAGCAATCTCTTACTCAAATTACGATGCTAGGGAATGTATAAGTATCATGTGTGTCACAGTTACTGTCAGATAGTGCCCATTCATGGTGGGCCATGATGAAGGAGAGGAGATCAAGAGAGGTGCTTACTTGGGGGTGACTTTAAGTCTGAATTTGAAATAAGGTATTACTCCTGACATCATCATTAAGATAAAGAACAAGAGTTATTGGCTTAAAGACAAGGTAACATATCAGTGTTGGACTATGAGAGGCGGTTCTAGTACCTCTATATGCTTTCTACTACAATGGTGACAACTAAATAAAATTAGATTGCTAAACTAAAAGGATGACTCTGACAGCTAAAAAAAAAACTGATAGCTTTACAGCCCATAAATTGTGAGAGAGTTAGTTAAGGTGGCTCAATTTTTAAAGGTTGTACTGCAAGAGGAAAATCAGGGTGATTATGATAAGGAACAAATGATTTTTTGGGAAAAGAAAAGATATGATTTTTCTATTGGGAAACTGCCTCTACCTACGAAATGAAAACGTGGATTATTTCTGGGCAGTTTAATAGAAAAGGGGGAATTTTTGCTACTAGTAGGATCTTATAAAAACTAGAGCATTATGGTGGTGAAGGATTTTTTAGAGGACTGACACGATCAAAGAGTTGATGTCTTATCCCAAGTGCAGGTGTGTCAAAGTAATAAATAACCCGACAAGATTGGGATCGAAATAATCCACGTTTAATAAGTAATAAATAACCCCACAGGGAGGTGAACTATATAAATTATAAACAACAACAACAACAATGATGATGATGATGGTGGTGGTGGTGATGAGTTAAAGAGGACTTTGAGATGTAAGATAAATGTGAAGATTAAACAATAATTAAAAAAAATGTCAAGGTTAGAGGATCCACTAATAGTATTAGAGATAAGTAAAGTATAAACTCTTTTTAAATTATCAACATGATCATATTAATCATCTTATTTATGTAACACTATACTTATAAATTTTATCAGGTATTCATGATGCTAACTTATATTGACAATAAATCAAATTCCTCTCATAACAACGATGTCAGCCGAAGACTATGAAGGATCAAGTATTTGATGTACCAAGTGTTATATAACACAAATCTAGATTAACCATTTAATAAGGTATTAATAGTTAATAAGATAAAAATGATAAGACATGTTAATAGCAAACTTTCTTGGATATAAACATTAAAGTCCATGTTGAATTTATATTATACATATTCTAACACCATTAGTGAAACCTTTTCACCTTGACAT
>Ga0325411_1008623_pt1 | contig 11013 bp, 10 predicted proteins | sample PopdelMetagenome_13_FD_206181 | JGI IMG/M metagenome (GOLD analysis project Ga0325411, IMG submission 206181) | Populus deltoides microbial communities from Bellville, Georgia, United States - Xylem-PdIQD-R4 | ecosystem: Host-associated > Plants > Phyllosphere > Stem > Wood/Secondary xylem...
GTTGAAATTGAAGGAAGCAAGCGGGAGACTAGGGATGTTCTTTGTGCTTGTGGATTGTTTATTTATGTAGGCATGCATTAAATGTTCTTAACCAAAATGGCTTGGAGGAGATCCCGCCGCGATATATTCTCACACGATGGAGAAAAGATATGAAGCGTTCTTATGTTCTTGATCACAACTGCCGTGGTATTGATACTAATAGTCCAATTCACAAGTACGACCATTTGTACAAATGCTATGTGCAGGTCGTAGCGGAAGGAAGGAAATCACAAGATTGTTACAAAGGAAGCTATTGATACGAAACCGTCGATATAAATATTCAGAAATCCACAACAAAATAGAAAAATAATCCAAGAAAATCAAAATTCAAGTTTAAAAAGAAAGTTGACCTAAAAATAGTCATGTATCTAAGAACACTAAAAGTATTGAAAACAAACTTAGACTTGTTATTTATAACAAAACATGAACCCAAAATATACAAAGACGCCACAATGTCAATTATACCTCAATAGATCAGTTGTTGATCTCTATCTAAACAAAAAACATGTTTTGCTCTTGGCAAAAACCTGAATTATTCAATAAGCTGTCAAAATTTGACAACCATGAAAAACATATATAGTCCTTCTAAATAACCTTAATGGATAATTAATCTGAGGCCCAAAACAAAATCCAAAAAAACTAAAGCCCAAAACACTTAATAAATCCTAAGTTATGACTAATGGGTTGTCATGAACCCAAATTAAAGGTAAAGTCAAACAAGTCCACAATAATAAAAATAATACAAAACCCTAATAATAAATATTCTTCATGAAACAAGCTTAAATAGTCTAAAACAACCAAGTACTCCAACTCTCCTTTCCTTAATAGCTAGGATAAATAAAGAATCTTTACTATATTTGAAAACTATATTGTTGTTCATTAAAAATCTTTGTAGAATTAGAAAACTTCCAAAAATAAATTGCTAGATATCTTTGTATTATTAGGGAAAAAAATCATTTTCAAATAAGAAGTCTACAAGTAAAAAGGCAACACGTAGAAAAATTCGTACAACACATTATGACCTATATTGTGATGCCTTTCTTAACTCTGATAGCCTTAAAATTTTAACTCAATATAGAACAATACCTCTTGAAACTTTTGCTAAAATTTCAGTCCGATTCAACAATCAAGTTTTGATGTACGCTTGTTAATTCAAAACCAGACAATAGAAAACATTATGCTAAAATCCAAATCTGATTGTTCAACTCTTGCATGGATCGTATCATTCCCTATAAATACAAGAGGATTCGTCCTTGAATCTGTAACATGAAGAATACCCTCTAAAGGCAATAAACCACCTTCAACCCAAAATGAAGGATCACCATCAAAACCCTGTATAGTCTTGTTAGCAAAGAAAATATTCTAAATAAACTTCTCCTTCACATACAAACACTCATTTTCAGTCATACGGGAAGGGGAATCCTCGGTCAACCCTAATTACTTAGTATGGAGAAGCGATAGATTATTCGAGGTACTTAGAAGCACAGGAATGCAAAGCCAAATGGTAGTTAAAAAAAAAAACAAGATCATTTGTCACTGGAGAACCCAAGAGAAAAAGGGTGAGAAAAAAGGTTAACAATGAACAAAAGCTGCAAGATAAGTTGGATAATTTGAGAATTGAGCTAAGTAATAACATGAGTCAACAAAAATTCTTAGAAAACCAGCTATTTGAAGAAGAAAAAAAATGAAGGCCTTCCTAAACTAGTAGTTAAGAGAGAAGGATGAACGAATGGCTATATTAATGCAAAAATTAAAATGGGAAAATAACGATCAAGAGATGGCCATGAAGTCTAAGAAAATTGTGCATAAGATCCAAGAGAAATTAAAGAAAAGAGTGACCAAGTATGATAATCTAGTAAACAAGCATGTGATGTTGAAAAAGGAACTAGTTTTAAAAGGGTTATGAGGACAGGAGACAAGCTGACAAAGGATTGATAGCTTTTTGAAAAAAGAAATGGATCACAACAGAATGAGGTTGGAGATTGAAAAAGAAAAGAATAGATTGGTTAATCTCAGTATTGAGAAAGAAAGAAGCTTAAGAGCTCAATACAAGACCCAAGCTGATGATGAGAGAGAAGCAAGAAAGGTAGCCAAGTCAAACATGAGAGAATATCAAAATAGAGCAAATGCTTTGAGAGATCGGGTCTCTATAGTCCAATATAAGCTAGAGTTTCAAGAGAAGGAGTTGAAGAAACTGAAAGAGCAAAACCTAAAATCTGAAGAAGAGTTGAGATAAAAATTCAAAGATTGGTAAGATCACATCAGTCACTTTGATGTACAACTAAACATGAAGATAACTGAGCTCAACATTGGATAAAAAGAACTTCAGAGGGCTAGGAACCAAATTCAACAGCTAGAGAGGACAATTCAGATATTCGATAAGAACAACGAGTCACTAGCTACAAGCAACAATGCATTGCTTTAAGACAACACTTTGTTCCACTATAAGAATGAGCAGACAAACAAGTTGATTGGTATGGTGGCTCTGAAGGCAAATGAGTTGCGAGTAAAGGCCTCCATGATCTATAATAATATTGGCAACTATGAAGGGTATTTGAGTGAGGTTTTAGCTTTTATAAAAAATGTAGCCAATATAGGGGTGTCATTTGGGAATGAGTAGAGATGTATAAGAGTCTTATTCCATAATGTAAACTCCTTACATGAACTACCCGCTTTTGATAAATGAAAAGGGTTTAAACCCACTATTTTATAGTACCTTCTAATGTGTATGGAATTCAACCAATTCAAGGACTCAGGAAAGATCTCTTCAAATCTACCAGACTATGGATTTTGCTCGTGCTCAATAAGGAAGTCATGGATTAGCTCTTCGAACAAGTTAATCTATATCCAATACATGTGTACATATATTTGCATTCATAAGCATGCATACTTTCATATCTTAGAGTTTAAATGTCATGAGTGCATTCCAGGTTGAAATATAGGTCCTTAAAAAAGCTCAAATTCATAGAGTTTACAACACTCGACTTTAACAAAGAAATATGGAAGACGAAGAACACACTTACTATGGTGCCCACTTCCAAGAAGAGTTAGGTTCCTTGAAGGTTAACATGGTTTGAATGCTCGAGCAAACACTTAGAAATACTTCTGGTGAAAGCCCATCCAATCAGTTTGCCACTTTTATTTAGAATCAAGCAACAAATCAACCCTATAAAAGGATTGGCGAACAAGGTTAGAAACCTTGGTATAATGCAGCATTTGTTCAAACAACAATGTCAACACTAACCCCTGTAGTTATAGATACACTCGTTAGTGAATCTCTTAAGAAAAAATCCTATGAAAATATTGATCAGGATAAGATGGAAGCATTGGAGGCCAAAATAAGGGCTATTAAAGGAGTATATTTATATGATCCCATTTAAGTCATGGAAATTTGTTTGGTCCCAAACGTGGTTGTACCAAAGAAGTTCCATGCTTCTAATTTCATCAAATACACCAGAACCTAATGCCATGTCACCTATCTCAAGTCTTGTTGTAACAAAATAAGAGAAGTAGTGCACGATGAAAACCTGTTAAAGCATTTTTTTAGGACAGTTTGAGTGGAGCAGCGCTAAGCTAATACATAAGACCAGATAACACAAAGATTTAAAGATGAAAAGACCTGATTGACACTTTCATCAAGCAATATAAGTACAATATGGATATTTTCCCTAGTAGAACTGGTTTGTTTCATCTAGAGAAAATGGATAAAAAATGCATGGAAGAGTATGCTAAAAAATAGAGGGATCTGGCTATATAGGTACATCCTTCACTTTTAAATAAAGAGATAGTTACCTTATTCGCAAATACGCTCAAAGCATTATACTACAAGCACATGATGGGGAAATATGAATATTTCCCCTAGTAGAACCAGTTTGTTTCATCTAGAGAAAAGGGACAAAAAATGCATGCGAGAGTATGCTAAAAAATGGAGGGATCTGGCTACATAGGTACATCCTTTACTTTTAAATAAAGAGATGGTTACCTTATTCACAATTACGCTCAAAGCATTATACTACAAGCATGTGATGGGTAGTTCAGCACAACAATTCATTAATGTTGTGGTCGTGGCTAAGCGTATAGAGCAAGGGATAAGGAGTGGAAGAATTTCCATGCCTACTGAGAAAAAGAATGTCGATCATATCGAAGGTCACTACAGAGGTAAACCAAACCACTTTTAGAACTACAACACTCTATCCTCTTTATCCCAGATTGCCAACACATCAATTTAAACTCTCCATTTCCCACCAAGAAACCTAAGACTTAAACCAACCAAGTCAACAATCAAACTGAGCACATAGCAAAGAAAAATTACCAAAGAATCCAAGAACAACTACCCCTATTACCACCACCCGTGAACGAGATGTACCAAAAGCTACTAAGCATTAGACAGGTAGCTTTGGTACCACTCGTGCCTTTGCAGCCACCATTTCCCAACTAGTATAAACCAGACCTCGCTTATGAGTACCACGTTGGCATTGCAAGACATAACAACCATACCTATAATGCCTTTAAGAAAAAGCTCATGTAGTTAATTAAAGCATTTTCAAAATCTGATTGACTTGAAATTTTCAATCAATATATAAAAATACCCATTGAAACTTTTGGTAAAAGTTTAGTTCAATCCAACGGTTAGATTGAGAATTATGCTTGTTAACGCAAAATTAAACAATAAAAAACATTATACTAAAATATGAATTTGATTATTCAATCCTATAGAGGACTAACCAATAATGCAATGTTTTTTAAACAAAAAATTATGTATAATTTTATTGCTTCTCTTTGTAAGCTTATGAAAACCTTGTAGTTGAAATGTACATAAAGGGTAAAATATACCAAGGCATATATTGTATCGGTCAAAGTGCAATCGATACTTAAAAAAATTATTAAATCTAAATTATAGTATAAACTAAAAGAGATAGTGCTTTTGTTGTGCATCAACTCATAGAATACTATTCATTTTAATACTGTTCTTTTTTCCTTTGCTTTTTCCTTTGGTTTTGTTTTCTTTACATCTGTATTTCTTTCTCTAATTTTATACTTTAACATTTTGTTTATTGGATATTGGTCTTCACAATTTCTTATGGTTTGCTTTATACATGGTTAGCTCGGTTTCATAACCCGTATCACGTGTTTGGCGAGTTGACTCGAGTTTTTTTTGTCTTTTTTAATTGACATTTTTTTTTCAATTTCATCCTTCAACATTGGATTGATTGAGAATTAGACTTCATAATTTATTCTGATTTGATTTTTATGAGGTTATCGTAGTCTTATGACTTTAGTCACGAGTTTGGCGGGTTAACCTAGTTGACTCGTGTTTTTTTTTTTTTGTCTTTTTAATTGATATTGTTTCAATTTCATCCTTAAACATGAAGTTAATTATAAATTAGACTTCACAATATATTTTGGTTTGTTTTCTATGAGGTTATCCTAATCATATGACTCGAGTCATATGTTTTATAGGTTAACCTAGTAGACTCAGGTCGTTTTATTGTGTCCTGTTTTTAATTTTAACCTTTAACAATGGGTTTTCAATAATTGAGCTTCATAATTTGTTTTGATTTAGTTTATATGTTATCACAGTCTCATAACATTAGTCGTGGGTTTGGCAAGTTAACACAGGTTGACCCAAATTAATTTTTATTTATTTTCTATAAGGTTATCCCGATTTCATGATCCGGGTCACAAGTTTGGCAGGTTAAGTCAGGTCATTTTATTAATATTTTTTTTTCATTTTCATTCTTCAATATTGAGTTGATTGGGAATTGAGCTTCATATTTTTTTTTAATTATCTTTATATGGGGTTATCATGGTCTCATGATCTAGGTCACAGATTTGAGTGGTTAACCTGGGTTGACTCAGATCGATCCAATATGTTTCCGTTTGAATATTAATTTTTTAAAAAAACGTTATCTTAAATTTTTATGAATCAAACTACTTTTTTATTGTTCATTCATGTTGCCTTTGGAACCATCAAATGGATCAGGTGTTACGAACCAAGTTAGGTCCAAATTTGACCTTATAATGTCATGACTAGTTTTTCAAAATTAGGAATATCTCTCAAATCGTTTATCAGATTAAGCTGTAATTTTATAGGGAAATACTATAAACATTGAACTATATTGTGGTAAATTTCAGGTTAAATAAAATTTGGGAACATATTATTTCAGAGGGTAAAAGTTACTAGACAAATCTTGTCAAATCTTCCAAACTAGACCTTTATATACTGTTTGGGACATATCTAGAGTTATAGGTGGAAATTTGTATGATTCATATTAGAATAGAAACTAGACATCTCAAGCTTTCAAACCATATATGGTAGGCCTAGTAATTCATCATGATGAGAGAGAATGATATGATTGAAGTCAGGACTAAAATTTGTCAAGAATATGCGAAAATTGGAGAATCGGTCTAGTTGGAGGAATTTTAGTATGAAGAATTTTTTTAATTATCTTATTTAAACTAGTTATTACTAGTTTAGGCACATTAGCTTGCAACCCAAAAGGGGCCCATTAGTGTTAGTTAGAGGATATTATATTATGTTTTCTTGAACTGCAAATTTTAATAGTAAATTAAAGAATAAACATGAGTTTTTTTTGTGAAAAAATAACCTTTCTTTGCAGGGACAAAGATCGTACACTGACTTATCAAAAATTAACTAGCTTCGTGGTGTCATTTACATACTTGAGGTTCTTAGATATATAATCATCTCTAGGTCCAACCTTTTTTTTAATACCTTTGGTTATTAGGTATAGGGTTATCTCTGGATCAGAGTTCTATAAAACCTGATTTTTAGTTTTTCAAGTTGTTATCTACTTTGTTAGGGGTTGCTTGGCCACTTTATCAAGAGGTCTATATCAGTTGATATCAAAACTAGGTTCCAAAATCACGTTATATCCTTCATTTTCTTCTTGTTAGTTTCAGCTTCCTTAGCTTTAGTTGTCTTTGATTCAGTTTTTTATTATTTCTCGTCTAGAGCTTAGTATTTTTATGCCTAGGGTTAGTTAAAAAAATGTGTTATTTTATTTTGTTGTTGTCTTAGAATATGTAAGTAGAATAAAGAGTAAAAAGAAGAAGAAGAAGAAAAACGTTCAGTCACTTTAGTCGAATCTACCATATTACACGAACAAGAGAGAATTTGAATTTGGACAAAACCAATTAATCAAAATCTAAAGTTTTATATACTGGTTCTAAGAGTACTAATCACATGCCATATAAAAATTAAGCTCATTTGGAGATCATTTGCTATAGTAACTAAGGTCGACATTAAAACTTGTTGTAACAGGTCAGATTCATATCAGAAAGGAATTTCAAGTCTAATAAATTTAGAGAATTACAAATTTTATATACTAGGTTTTAAGGTTTTAATGGCACCCGTCAAATTTGAGATCATTTGGAGTTCTTTTGCTATAGGAGCTAAATTCAAGATTGGAACTTTTCGTAACGGGTCTACTTCGCGTTAGTGATTCAAACTTATTTCGCTTATGTTATTTTTCAATTATGAAAGTATAATAACATAATAATTGAAATACTTACGTGTCATTTAATTTTTTTATAACCTTTGCATCTTTTTTCTTTCACGTCTTCAAAAACATCCACTTTTTGTACAAATTCACTTATTACTCGTGAAAATATAATTGTAGTTTTATCTTTGCTTATTTTCATATTTTTCTTAGTTTTTAAGGCATATACATGTATTTGAATATGCTGTTAAAGCTATTATATTTGGTGTTGGAATCAGTTCCGCAAGATCTGAAGAAAGGTGAGACGAGAGGAAAAAGACATAGCGAGCGTATTTAAGTGAAAAATATATATTTGAGTGAAACACAAGAAGAGTGTAAACATGTGAGATAGTGGGTGAGAAATTTATATATTTCTTGTCACCTAACCAATTCTCAGATTTGAAGATATCAGAGTCAAGTAACAACATGACACCATAGAGAGGAGACAATGAAATAGTAATTTAGGTACACGTTATGAATTAGCGAATGGATCAGATGACCAATGAATTCGGAGATAGGTTTGATAGGTTGGAGAGGAAACATGCTAATGATCATGGTAGGGTTCAAAATAAACCTGAGCGAAGATAATTTAATGTTAGGATGGTTAAAAAGGAGAGCTTGTATATTAGAGGGACCTATTGTAGCTTAGTTATAAGTGATGGTAGTTACACTAACATAGCTAGTACTGAATTGGTGAGAAACTTAAACTTGCACACTACCATACATCTCATACCTTATAAATTATAGTAGTTCAATGATGATGGTGAATTGAAAGTAAATAAGCAGGTTTTGATTGCTTTTTTTATTGGTAAATATTGTGATGAGGTGTTATGTGATGTTGTGCCAATGCAACGTAATCACTTGTTGTTTGGTAGACCATGACAGTATGATAGAAGAGTTATGCATGATGGAGTGACAACTAGGTATTTCTTTGAGATGAATGGAAGACTTATAACTCTTATATCTTTGACACCTAAACAAATATAGGAGGAGCAACTGAAATTAAAGAAGGAGAAGATGGTTCAAAAAGAGAGCTTATATATATGAGAGACCTTCTTTACTAACAAGGTTCTTCTTGGTTTTGATGATGATGTTATTTTCTATTTGGTATTGATTTGTTGACCTTAGAATATGTTTTACTTGATACAGATTCTATGTCAAATATTTTTAAAGAAGGGGAGGATGATACGAATAATCCAAGTCCGAATTTGGTCTTAAAATGTTTACTAACTAATTTTGCAAGATTAGAAATATCTCTTAAAACATACATTGAATTAAGTTGAGATTTTACAGTGAGTTATTAGACATATGGAAATATGTTGTGGTAACTTTCCAGGTCAAATGGAGTTCAAGAGGAACATATTAGTTTAAAGGGTCGAAGTTACTAGATAAGTCTAGTCAAATATGCAAGACTAGACCTTTATGTACTATTTGGGACATATATGGAGCTACAAGTGGAATGCTTCTAATATTCAATTTGGGATGGAAACTAGAAATCATATATGGTAGGCCCAATAATTCATTCAGATGAAAGAGAACGACATGTTTAAAGTCATGATTGAAATCTGCCAAGAGTGTGCAAAAATTAAAGATTCGGGCTACATGAAAGAATTTTAGCATGAAGACTTTGTTTTTATTATCCTATTTTATTTATTTATTTCATGTTGTATAATTATTTTTTAATTTGGATTTGTTCTGGCCCATTAAACATTGTTTAAGGATTTATTTTATATTAAACTTATGTTAGTTGATTACTAGTTTAGGCTCATTAGCTTGCAACCCAAAAGGGATCTATTAGAGTTAGTTAAAGGACATTATATTATGTTTTTTTAAGCTGCAAATCTCGACAGCAACTTGAACAATAAATGTGAGTTTTCTTTTGTTTGTTTGTGGCAAAACAACATTTCTTTGCATGGACAAATATCGTACACTAATTTATCAAAGATTAACTGGTTTTGTGGAGTTATTCACATACTTAGAGTTCTTAGATACAAGGTTATCTCTGGGTCTAAGTCTTTTTCCAATATATTTAGTTCTTAGGTACATGGTTACTTTTGGTTCAGGGTTCTATCAAACCTAATTTTGGTTTTCCAGGTTGTTGTCTACTTCGTTGAGGGTTGTTTAACCACGTGATGAAGAGATTTGCATCATTAGGTCACATTGGATCAACCTCTACATAGTTTTAATTTTTTTTACTAGAAAAATGTTAGTAATGCTTGGATATTTCTTTTATATGTCTTTTTTTTAAAATTAATCCAACCCGCAACGTAGCGCGAACTAATGAATTAGTAGTATCTAAACCAGATTAAGAATCAAAATTAGTCTTTCTGTTAAATAGAAATTTATATCCAATACATTTGAAAGTGTTATAGGTCTATCTCATAGCCTGTCTTTGTCTAGGGCTCTCATGTTTTTTGAATTACAAACTATAGCAGACCAGGATTTACCTTGGACTCTGGTTCAGGTGAGTGTGAGGCATTTTTCTAAGAGTCTCCGGTGTCTATCTCACTTAGCCAAGCTAGATTGTGCTTTCTATGGGATTGCTCCATAGGGTGCTTGCTTGAAAAATCTATCAGTCTACATTGCAGGTTTCCCTATGCTTGAACCTTGTTCAAGCTAAAGGTTACTTCATATCTTCGTATGTTTATGGATTTGGAGTAGGATGGTTAACTTTCTTTTTTTTTTTAATTTTGATTGAGTTGGATTGGCAGAAATGATCCTATTCTAGAAATAGTTCATTGGATTTCGACTGCGTTTGCTTTGTTAATGCAAAATGACAAATTAGTTTACTTCCATCATGCCTTTGATTTGAATCATTTTATCTTGCAGGTCAATCTCAAGTCAAGTAAAAAGGGGATGAATGACAATTGTTGATTATTGGGTAAGGTCTAGTTTCTTTATAAAAGATAGTCTCTTCTAAGTATTTAGAGGAGTTATTAAAAAAAAATAACTGCTTCCTCTACTTATATATATAGAAACATAACCTATATATAAAAAAAAGTTTTATGGTTGAAAAAATATAATTTTTTTTTTTCTCGTATCTTGAACTCTCTATCTTATCTTGACAAGATTTATAAAAATATTTATACTATAGAATATTTTTTTGATTTTAATAATTGAAATGACACTTAAATAATTAATTCAAAAAAAACAATTCTCATATCACAAGTAAGTTTCTTTCTATTCTAGAACAATTGATCTTGATGACAAGCAGAACGGCTGATCTTTTGACGAGAATTAACATGAGTTAGCAGAATTCAAAAAAGAAGCTGTTAATTAGTGGTTGTTGACAAATTAGGTTTACATTTTGGCTGAATCTTTCATGTGTAATTGCTACTGAATCCTTCCATGTGCTGTAAACGCTCATTTTAAACAATCAAATGAGACAGTCAGTTCCTCAAGATTCTTTCTCCTCTCCTTTTCTTTTCAAAGTCTCTCAAACATATGATCTATTCCATCAGTAACACTACACTTT
>Ga0325411_1008625_pt1 | contig 11010 bp, 14 predicted proteins | sample PopdelMetagenome_13_FD_206181 | JGI IMG/M metagenome (GOLD analysis project Ga0325411, IMG submission 206181) | Populus deltoides microbial communities from Bellville, Georgia, United States - Xylem-PdIQD-R4 | ecosystem: Host-associated > Plants > Phyllosphere > Stem > Wood/Secondary xylem...
CTATAGGTGTGCTGGGGTGTTTGGGCGCTGGACCAAGGTTGTCCTTATCCCTTAGGATACGTCGATCCAACACTAATTTTTGTTAGGTTTTACAGTGGCGTTGCCGATTCAGAAATCGACAGCCAAAACCGCGTCCCTGCTAATTCAGAAATCGACAGCCAAATTGTGGCGTTGCTGATTTAGATGCAGCCAACAAACTTTGTCGCTGCCGATTCAAAAATCGACAGTGAAACTGCATCAGTGCTGATTTAGAAATCGGCAGCCAACAACTTTACTGCTACCGATTCAGAAATGGGCAGCAAAATTGCATCGCTGCATTGGCAACCAAACTGTGATGTTGTCGATTCAGAAATCGGCAGCCAAAAATTGTGTCGCTGCCAATTCAGAAACTGATAGCGATTGTGGAGTCATTTCGGCTTTACTTCTTTTTTTTCTTGTGTTTACAAAAATTAGACAAATTTAACTAGCACATATTTTTGGACTTTTTCTGAAACACACACAGAAAAAATTGAAAACGACTATAACTTTTTGCACAAAAGTCCAATGCAATCATGGTTGTCTAATGCAATTGAAAACGACTATAACTTCTTGCATATATTTTTGGACTTTTTCTGATCTTGAAATCTATCTAGATTAGTCTTGTTTTCACATGTAATGGATGACTTCAATGTCAATTTCTAATTAATCTACAATTTTGATAGTAAACAAAATCAATTCCTTCACTTATTTGCATTACAAATTCAAACTCAAGTAGCCTCATATCAAAAGAACCATTAAAAGCTTTTCCCATATCCAAGTTCTAATTGTAGGAAAATAAGTACCTTTGAATCAATTCCAAATAGATTGCTAGCTTTTAATTCCGACGTGGCTTCAATCATTTCAATTTGACTCATTAAGACCCTTTGTAGTTGTTTTGCTCTCGCTCTTCTCATTGGCCCATTTGAATCCTCTTGCATATTAGGTTCAACTTTACGAGATGGATTAAAAATTTCCATGATGCACATCATCAGCCCCAGGTTGAGAATGATTTGTTCTCAAATCAGAATCGTCAACATCATCCAAGTATAGAGTCAAGTCTTTCACATTAAAAGTAGCTGATACATTGTAATCATTAGAAAGATTTACCTTATATGCATTGTCATTCACCTTCTCTACAATCCAAAATGGTCCATCAACTCTCGGCATCAATTTGGACTTTCACTTGCTTGGAAATCATCATTTGCTAAGATGAATCCAAATAAGATCTCACGGCTCAAACATGACCATTTTCCACCCTTTATTAGCATGCTTGGCATACTTTGTGGTCTTCTCCTTAATATGAGATCGAACCTGTTCATGGAGTTTCTTCATCAATTATGCCTTTCTTATTCAATCCATAGATGTCCTCTCATGAATTGGAATAGGAACAATATCAATAGGAACACAAGGATTAAAGCTATACACAATCTCAAATGGTGAAATTTTTGTAGCCCTATATACACTACAATTATATGCAAACTTCACAATAGACGTTCCAAGTATCCTAACTCTTCAAATTCTTATGTATAACAACCCGTAACAAAGAAGATAAAGTTCGGTTTATTACCTCTGTTTGTCCATCAGTTTCTGGATGACATGTCATGCTAAAAAAGTAACTTCGTTCTAAGCTTCCTCTAAAGAGTCTTCCAAAAGTGGCTTAAGAACTTTATATCATGATCAGAGACAATTCTTTTAGGAACTTTATGCAAACGTATAATTTTCTTAAAGAACAAATCAACAACAACAACTCTCCTTCTCTTTCATTTTTTTTGGCACTGTACCTCCTTTTCTCATGAAGCTTGAAGATCATAGAATAATCTTCTACACTTATCAACTTCTTGTTCGAAAACCCCCATACCATGACTTAGTTTTTTGCATCTTTGAACTAGAATGCCCATTTGTTCCATCTCCCTTTCTAAATACATGACACAAATAGGAAAAATAAAAGAAGACTTCACACAACAAGAATCTAGTTTACAACAGGAAGAACACTGATTTAGACTCGAAATTACAGATCTGACTTTTGTTTGGACCAGAACTGATCGAAAACAAACAAATATGAAATTGATGAGAATGACTGAAACAACAGCCAAATATCCAAAATATGATGATAATACACTGGAAGGAACAAAATCAAGAGAAACAAAACAAGTTTTGAAAGACAACGCAAAACAAACGTGTTACAGCAAGACAAAATCTGATTCTGGAACCCAACAAAAACGCAATCCAAATGACCTCAAATGTAATATATAGTATTAGGATAACAAGAAAACAATAAATCTCAGTTTATAGGTCATTCTATTATGTCTAGGTACCCAAACCCCGTGTATGATGGTTTGCGGCAAAATTGAACCTCCAATTAAAACCCCATGCAAACGATATCAAAATAATACCAAATTTTATACATGTCTCTATCTCACCCTTAATAGACAAAAAATGGATTTTCAATTCATTCTGAGGTGATTTTCTTATGGTTCACTAAGAATAGTGTTTCTACGGTAGAATTGAACTTGAATTAAAACCTTAAGAAAACAATATTGAAATAATCCCAAATTTAATACATGGTGTGATATCACCCCCAGTAGATAGAATATGAAGTTTAAATTGATTCTAAGGTGATTTACTTATGGTTCACTAATAATAATGTTTCTACGGCAAAATTGAACCTCGAATTAAAAACTCAAGCAAAAATTATTAAAATAAGCCTAAATTTGACATATGATGTGATCTCACCCCCAATAAATAGAATATAAAGAAGTTTCAATTGATTCTGAGGTGATTTGCTTATGGTTCGCCAAGAGCTGTGTTTTTGGGCAAAAATTGAATGATCCTTCAAATTTCAACTAATCCCTCTCTCTCTTTCTTTTTTTCTTCTTTTTAATATATTGATATGATCAGAGACAGTAACAAGATGAAATATAACCCCTTTTTTTTTAGCTTAGATGACGCAAACACAAAGAATAAAGACATGGACGCAAAAACTGAAAAACTCAAAAGAGCACAAGGATTCTGAACATTTATTAATCCTTGCCACACATGGAAACTATGTTGCAGCCCATTAAAGATCTTTGGAGAATTCGAATATTTTCAAAATAAGCTGGCACATCCTTTTAGGAAAAGAATCCTAGCCAAGTAGGAAGTCTACAAGTCAAAATGAAGTAAATAACAAAATTCGTACAGCCTCTGTTGACCCGTATTTTGATGCCTTCCCAAATTCTGATTGACCTGAAATTTTAAACCAAGGTAGGACAACATGTGAGGAGACACCACGTAAAAATTTAGCTGGATGCAACTGTCGGATGGAGAATTATGACTGTTGCCTGGATGGTACCTCTCTTTTCAAGATGATTCGTCTTTGAATCACCAACAAGTTGAATGCACAATTCCTTAGCCTCCTTTTGAAGCCTTTGGAGTTCTTTTCTTGCCAACAATCGTCTCCAACAACTTTGGATGAAAGTTGCAGCCGTTCTATTACGTATATCATCATTGCAGCGTATTTTCTCCTCTCTTTCTGAAGCTTGCTGGGCATTGACTGATGTCGTTAACACATCAAGTTCTTGCTTCATCTCCCCTAGAATACAGGATAGACTCTTGGATTCTTTTTTTAGAACACTAATCTCTTTATTTCTCTCCATTTGATACCACCTCTCCTTTTGATTCCTCCTTTTCTTTTGCCATAACACCTCATCAAAATACATGAAATCCCTTTGGTTTCTAGGCTGCCAAAAACCTTCCCGGTGGCCTATGATCTCATCCTTAAAACCTTCATTACCAATATCATCAACGTCCTCCTCAAAATCCTTATAATCAGCCCACCATGGCCTTTCGGCCCTATTGCTATTGTTTGCTTTCGGTTCAGCCCCAAGCTTCCTCACATTTTGGGTGCTTGTACCAGTCTCGTTACCACGTTTCTCCACCCTATCAAGTCTATCACACACATTTCCCATCACAAAATTCACCCTCTCCATCATCTGCGTCATGGCTTGCATTTGGAACGTAAGTTCTCCCTCGGGATGGGGTGGTGTGTTGTTTTGATTTGACATGATAATTCCTGCAAAAATTGGTTAGTGGTAAAAAAAATTATCCTTACGTCACTCGTGTTTCGCTCAAACACTCTTAATATCCTTACACCTCTCGTCTCACCTTCTTGCGGTTCTTGCGAAACTGAAACCAACACCAAATAGAACCAACTTGGCAGCGCAATCCAAATATATATATGACTCAAGAAGCAATAAAAACTAGAAAATAAGCAAAACAAAACTACGATGATAGTCTCGCGAGTAGCAAGCGAGTCTATCCGAAATATGAATGAAACTGAAGACTCGAATAAAAACATAAACAAAAAAAACTGCAAAATCATGAAACAACACCCAAATATGTTGGATGTGATGACATCAACTGCAAGAAATGGAAACAACAGAAAGCAAGCGAATTTCAAAAGTTGACGCAAAACAAACTCATTTACGACGAATTAAGTCCGAATCTGGAACCTAAAGTAAATGATGTCCAATTGAGTTAAAACTTCAGATATAGTGTGATATCAACCCAAATAGACATAATATAAAGTTTGAGGAATTTACGACAAGGTTTGATATAGGGACGCAAAAACGTTATAAATCAGACTTGAATTTGAAACCCCAAGCAAATGATATCATTTGCTTGGGTTTTTAAATTTGGGTCTAATCAGGTCTGATTCATAATGTTTTTGCGTCCATATATCAAACCTTATTGTGAATTGCTCAAATTTCATATTGTGTCTATTTGGGTTTCAATCACATTATAACTCAAATTTTAGCTCATTTGGACATCATTGACCATAGGTTCGAGATTCGGACTTAACTTGTCGTAAACATGTCAGTTTTTTGAGTCAACTCTTAAAACTCGTATTGTTTTTGTTGTTTTTATTTCTTGAAGTATATTTGGGTGTTGTTTCATCAGTTTTGGCTTTGCTTCTTTTATGTGTTATTGTTGCTTCTTGAGTGATATACATCTATTTGGATTATGTTGCTGAGTTGGTTTTTGATGTGAACCTTTTGAACACACGGTCAAGCAATCCATACGCAAAGACACCAATTCCCGTAAAGCCAAGTAAATTAGGTTTGATAGGAGTGTGACACAAAGATAACTTGTACCTAGGGAACAACACTATTGGAAATGAAATCCCCCAGCCAACGAATATTGATTTGCGAATGAGAAATATAAGGATGACCCTACGAAGTCAGTTATTCTTTGATAAGTTGTTTTTTAGTTCTTTAGTTCTTTAGAGAACCAAGGAAGGGAGAGTATTTCACCAATAGACACACAAAGTGCAGCAAACAAGAAGTATTATTAATTTGAATTATCTAACATACATTTCTGGTTGGTTATGCCTTTATTTATATCGACTCTAGACTAAAACAAACCCTAATGAAGCTCTTATATCGCAAGTCCTTTGCGAACTCTGATTCACCAAAAACCTTACCCCAACATAGACCAATACCTCTGGAATCTTCTGGTAAAGTTTCAGATCGATCTAACGGTTTGATTTGGAGTTATGTTCAATAGCGTAAAACTAGATGGTAGAGAATTTTACGCCAAAATTCGAATCTGATCTTGTTTGGGCCATATTACAAGGCGGAACCATATCATTCCCCCCTCTTCAAGAAGATTCACCCTTGAATCTTGAATATGATTAGTAGCGACTTGAATAATCTCTTGTTTAAGTCTTCAAAATTCCCTTATTGCTAACACCTTTCTCCAACAACACTGTATTGAAGTAGTGACTAACAAGAATTTCAAATAAACACGACGTACTAACCACTTACGTACATACTTTTGAATGGTAACAACAACGAGTCTCCTTCATCTTTCATTTTTTTGGTGTTGTACCTTGTTTTCCCATGAAGCTTGAAGATCATAGAATATTAAGGGTGACAAATCAGATTTTTCCTAGTTTATTTAGGGCTTCTTAAGGGTGACAAATCATATTTTTCCTAGTTTATTTAGGGCTTCTTAAGGGTGATATATATGATTCTAACATATTTACGATGGTAATTTTCAGATTTTTATTATTTTTTCTTAGTTTTTGGTGTTATCATAACTTATTTGGGTTAATTGTAAGTGGGCTTCATATAAGTCCACCTAAGGGGGGTCCATTAGGGTTTCTTTAAGTCTAGAGTCAGTATAAATAAAGACATAATCAAACATGCAAGGTTAGACAATTCATATTAATAAAACTTCTTATTTGCCGCACTTTGTATGTGTGTGTTGGTGAGATAATCTCCCTTTCATGGTTCTCTAAAGAACTGAAAAAGGACTTATCGAAGAATAACTGTCTTCGTGGCGTCATCCTTATACTTCTCGTTCGCGAATTAATATTCATTGGGTGGGGGTCTCCGTTTCTAATAGTGCTGGTGCCTAGGTACAAGTTATCTTTATGTCCCACTCCTATCAAACCTGATTTACTTGGCTTTCTAGGAATTGGTGTCTTTGCGTGTGGGTTGATTGACCATGTGATCACGAGATTTGCACCATTTGGTATCAAAGTTTGGCTCCATTAATCCGGTTATATCCTTCTGAAATTTTTCGTTTCTTGTTGTTTCCGCAAAAACTTCATTAGTGTCCAATTTTTTTCTTCTCCTTGATCTTGCAGCACATAAAAAAAATAGTTATTTCATTTGGTTTCTGTCCAAAATATATCAGTTGCATAAAAAAAAAAGAAAAAAAATCGTTCAAAAAGACATTTATTGGCTTCTGTTGTAGAAAACTAAACAAGGGAAAATTGGATCAAATCAACTCAGAATTAACTCAAATTTAAGAATCTGATTACTGGGGTCCTAATCACACCAAATATTTATTTTGGAATCAATTGGATATCATTTTGTTTGTGTTTCAAATTCAGGTCTAATCAGGTCTGATTCATAACGTTTTCTTGTCAGTATATCAAACCTTATCATAAATTGATAAATATTTATATTCTGTCCATTTGGATTGATATAGTACTATATCTGAAATATTAACTCAATTGGAGATCATTTACTTTAGGTTCCAGATTCGGACTTAACTCGTCGTAAATGAGTTTTTTTTGCGTCAACTTTTGAAATTCGCTTTCTTTCTGTGGTTTTTCTTTCTTGTAGTTTATTTTCATCATATCCAATAAATTTGGGTGTTGTTTCATCATTTTTCATATTTTTGTTTCTGTTTTTATTCAAGCCTTCAGTTTTGTTCATATTTCGGATATACTCATTTGCTACTCGCGAGACTATCATCGCAGTTTTGTTTTGCTTGTTTTCTGGTTTTTGGATTGCGCTGCCAAGTTGGTTTTATTTGGTATTGATTTCAGTTTCGCAAGAATTGCAAGAAGGTGAGATGAGAGGTGTGAGCGTGTGAGGATATTAAGAGTGTTTGAGCGAAACACGAGCGACGTGAGGATAATTGTGTTTATCACAAACCAATTTTTTGCAGGTACTATCATGTTAGATCAAAACAACACACCACTCCCTCCCGAGGAAGAACTTAAGTTCCAAATGCAAGCCATGACGCAGATGATAGAGAGGATGAATTTTGTGATGGGGAACGTGTGTGAAAAACTTGGTAGGGTGGAGAGATGTGGCAAGAAGGTTGGTACAAGCACCCAAGACGTGAGGAAGGTTAGGGCTGAACCGAAGCAAACAGTGGCAGTAGGGCTGAAAGGCCAAGGTGGGCTGATTATGAGGATTTTGAGGAGGCCGTTGATGATATTGGTGATGGTGGTTTTGAGGATGAGGCCATAGGCCATCGGGAAGGTTTTGGCAGCCTAGAAATTGAAGGGATTATGGGAATCGAACTAGGGGCCAATTCGGCCAAAGGGAAAATTTTCGTAGTGTTGGGGGACATGCTGATTTAGATGGTGATTTGGATGCTATCAAATTGAAAATACCTTCTTTTCAAGGTAAAAACGATCTCGAGGCATATGTGGAGTTGGAGAAAAAGGTGGATTGGATTTTTGATTGCCATAACTATTCAAAAGGGAAGAAAATGAAATTGGTAGTCATCAAGTTCACGGATTATGCACTAATTTGGTGGGATCAGAATGTTATTAGTAGGAGGAGTGGAGAGAGGCCGGTAGCGTATTGGGAGGAGATGAAAGTGTTGATTAGAAGACGATTTGTGCCTAACCACTATTATAGAGATTTGTATATGAAATTGTAGGGTTTGAATCAGGGTTCTAGGTTCATGGATAAGTATTTCAAGGAGATGGAGATGGCCATGATTCGGGCCAATGTGATTGAGGATCGGGAAGCTACTATGGCTAGATTTCTAAATGGGTTGAATAGGGACATTGCGAATGTTTTAGAATTACAACATTATGTGGAATTGGAGGACATGGTCCATATGGCAACGAAGGTAGAGAGGCAAATAAAGAGAAGGGGCAGTACACGTTTTCAAACCAATTCGGCTTCATCTTCCTCAACATGAAGGCCAAATTTGAAGAGAGAGGGGGTTGTCCAACCAAAGCCTTATGCAAAGGCCGAATCACCTAAGGCCAAAAAGGATACTCATATGGACGGGAAAGGTAAATCTGAATCTCAACCTACTCGTGATAAAGATACTAAATGCTTTAAGTGTTTAGGGAAGAGGCACATTGCATCTTAGTGTCCAAACTAAAGAGTTATGCTTACAAGAGATAATGGAGAGGTTGAATCCGAAAGTGACAAATCTAAAAGTGAAGAGATGCCACCTTTGGTGGATTGTAGTGATGAGGAGATTGCATATCTTGTTGAGGGGGAGGCCTTGGTTATAAGGCGTGCGCTGAACATGCAAATCAAAGAAGATGATGTAGATCAGCAACGGGAAAATATATTTCACACTCGATGTCATATCCAAAACAAGGTATGTAGCATGATAATTGATGGAGGTAGTTGTGCTAATGTTGCTAGTGGTACTCTTGTGAAGAAATTGAATTTGAGTTGTATTAAGCATCCTAGACCTTATAGATTCAAATGGTTGAACGAATGTGGTGAAGTGAGGGTTACTAAGCAGGTATTGATTGTGTTTGCTATTGGGAAGTATTCTGATGAGATTTTGCGTGATGTAGTCCCAATGCATGCTAGTCACTTACTTTTGGGGCGTCTATAGCAGTTTGATTGGAAAGCAATTCATGATAGGTTTAGAAATAGGTTCACTATTGTAAAGGATGGTAAAACCATCACTCTTGCACCTCTTTCTCCAAAACAAGTGTATGATGATCAAATGAAATTAAAAAAGGAATGTGATGATGGGAAGAGTGAAAATTCATGTGAGGACAATGGTAAGAGAAAACTATCAGATTCAGCTAAACCTAAATCATTAATTAAAGCCGTTGAGAGTGGAGGTAAAAACCGAGGAGTGAAGAAAGTAAGCTTGTGTAATGATAATAATGAGGAAAAATTAAAGAAACAACCTAATTTTTATGCAAAAAGATCTCAAATCAGATCTGTATTTATCACTAATAAGCTGATAATCTTACTTGTGTATAAGGAGGCTTATTTTAACACTAACGAACTTGATTCTGCTATTCCTAGTGTGGCTGTTTCTTTGATGCAGGAGTTTGATGATGTATTCTGATGCGAACCTCGTGATCACGTGGTCACGCAACCCATAATCAAGATTGAGATGTGATCTCGGAAAGCCAAAATAGGTCTGATAGGAGTGTGACACAATGGAAACCTGCCCCAAGGCACCAACACTATTAGATTGAGTAGAATGACGCCACGAAGCCAGTTCATCTTCGATAAGTCAGATTCAGTTCGTTCAAGAATTGAAGAACACAAGAATCACTCACACGTTAAAACTAAAAAATTCAGAAGTAATTATCATCAAAGCTGCTGAAATTTTAGCCTACATGAGTTTAAATAGTTCTTGAAAAGTTAACCCTAATGGACCCCTTATGTGGACTTAAATGAGGTCTACTCAAAACTGACCCAAAACCCTAAACTGAAAAGCCCATAATTTAATCCAAACAAGCCTTGGATCCTAACTGAAAACAGAGTATTAAGTAAGCCCAAACAAGCCTTGGGCTATAGCTAACAAAATAAAACAAAGCCCACAATATTAAATCCATGTTCTGTCATGAGAAGAAGAGAAGGAAGTAAAATATTACAAAACTAATTCAAGGCTTATTTATAGCCTTCCATACGGCCCCTTAATCCTAGAAACAAAAGGAAAAGGTACCACCCATGTTGTTTCCAAGTTGTAGAAGGATTCTTTTGTTTCCTTTGCTGTCCTCACCTCATGGCCCAAATAAGGTTGTGTTGGAGCACATGGATAAGATGTACTAGGGTTTCCTCTTGATACTCTAATGGACCTTTCAATTCTGACTTGGTTGAAACATTCAAAACCAATGCATTCAATGCCTATTTCAATTATTGGCCTTTGTCTTGGATCGAGTCATTGGATCATTTGGAACATGTAATGGGTCCTTGCTGGTGTGTCTGGGCTGGTCCACATCATCCCCTCTCTCCTCGAAAGTATTCGACCTCGAATCAAAATCTGTGTCAAACAACGTAAGATTAGCAACATTAAAGGTAGTACTAACACCATACTCACCTGGAAGGTCAATTTTGTATGCGTTGTCATTGATTCTCTTTAGAACCCGAAATGGATCATCACCACGAGGCTGTAATTTTGATTTCCTTTGGTTAGGCCAATCCCGGATGGCCTTAACTTTCTCCTCATCCATCTCGATACCCTGTGTAGTTACAACATAGCCAAGAAACACAATTTTCTCCATGCAAAAGGCACACTTTTTAAGATTAGCATACAATTTCTCACTACGCAACACACTAAGTACATTACGCAAATGATCAAGATGCTCAGTTAAGTTCTTGCTATAGATCAGAATGTCATCAAAATACACAACCACAAACTTACATATGAATACACGCAACACATGATTCATTAAACGCATAAACATACTAGGTGCATTTGTAAGTCCAAATGCCATTACTAACCATTCATACCAACCATGCTTAGTCTTAAATGTTGTTTTCTACT
>Ga0325411_1008627_pt1 | contig 11009 bp, 4 predicted proteins | sample PopdelMetagenome_13_FD_206181 | JGI IMG/M metagenome (GOLD analysis project Ga0325411, IMG submission 206181) | Populus deltoides microbial communities from Bellville, Georgia, United States - Xylem-PdIQD-R4 | ecosystem: Host-associated > Plants > Phyllosphere > Stem > Wood/Secondary xylem...
TTTTTTTATAATAAAAATATATTTAAACAATGATTCAATTATATCATAGCTTTCAAGAATATCCAAACCTTTTATTGTAATATTTATAATTACTTTTTAAATAATTATATATGGACATGATATGCAATTTGTTTTTAAAATAGTTGCTAATTAATATTCAATAAAAATACAATATCTATTTTATTATTATATAATTTTTATATAATTTTTTTCAAATTTGTTATTTTTAGATTTATTTATATAAGTATATATAATTGATCGATTCATGATTATTTATTTGTTATTAAAATTTATTTTCATGATCATAAAAAAAATTTATTTAAAAACAATATTATTGAAAAAAAAACTTATTTAAAAAAACCATAAAAAAACACACTAACAAGGAAAAGGTGGCCAAAAGAATTCTTCATTCAAAAGTTCCAAAGAACTTATGGAGTGCATTTCATATCTAGATGGATGAGGACATATCTTACTGCTGAATTTTATCACGATCCACGAGATATCTAGAATAATAATCGGTGGAACAGTTTTCAGCTCCTTCCATGTAGCAAGCATCCTTGCAATTTTCTTCTTAATCACCTTTATATTATTGTACATCATTTTATGAGTATTTAATACTTGTGACAAAAACTAACACATAAGAAGACGTCTTCCTTACATCAATTACCCCAAGGAAAAAGAGAAGCATCAAGCAAAAACTATAACAAGATGTGGACAAATGGATTGCTTATTGTAGTATTGGTGGTGATTTACTACACTCATTTGATTAGAAAATGGAGAAACCCTAAAATTAATGTTCTTCCTTCAGGTTCTATAGGTTAGCCTCTCATTGGAGAAACTATTCAGTTCATTATTCCTGCAAGATCTCTAGACCTTCATCCATTCGTCTAGAAAAGGATCCAAAAGTAATATGTTGGGTAGCATACTTTGCGAGAAAAAAAAGTAGAAAGTTTTATATACTTGCCTGTTTATTCACTACTAACAAATTCATATTAATTTCCTTGTTTTAGGTACGGACTGATCTTTAAAACCAATTACTTGTGTTGCAATATGAAGGAACTTCGGTTGAGCTATGGTATTTGGATTCATTTGTCAAGGTTTTCGCACTTAAGGGTGAAAACAGAGTGAGCGTTATTAATGAAGTTCATAGATATACATGACAAGCATAACCTTGAGCTCATTTGGTGCTGGGAGAATTAGATAATCATACTTGCATTAACGAAAATTAAAAGAGGTGGGGGAAATCAATGTTACCATCCTTACTATTCATTAATAAAAACTAAAAGAAAATTGAGGGGTGAAATTGAATTGATTCTTAAAATCAAAATCTTAATCAATGACCTGATTAAATAAATTAAAAATTAAAGACTGATTTTGAGAGAGGAGTTTCTAAACCTGGTTTGTTTTTTAAGCGCCAAAATGGCATGTTTTGTAGGAAACGATGTTATTTTGGTAATTAATTGAAAATAAGAAAGGGTAAAAAGGAAATGATGTTATTTTTAAGTTATTGTACACCACCATCTTCTTCCTCTGCATCGGTTTTACAGATGGAAGAGATAGATTTTTTCCTCTCTTTTCATCATTTGTTTTTGGTCGCTCTCTCTCTCCTCCACGTCCCCCACACCATGACACAAACACACACCCCTCTTGTAGCTTGCCATTATACCCCAAATGAGCAGAAAAATAGGTCCATTGACAGCCCTAAACCCGATGTAAACTGACCCTAAATAATACTGTCAAACCACCCTTTTTTTACGTGTATTTGGATAGGAGTAGGGTGGTCCAACATCCTCCTCACCCCTACAAATACTACCCTGATGACAAATAAAAAAAAGAAAGAAAAAAATGAAAAGAAAAGGAGACATTTTTTTGCACTTGTTTGTCAAAAGGATTTTTGGCTCTATTTATAGGGAAAAAAAACACCTTCCTGATAGCCATAAAACCAACCTATCTCCCTCATCTTAGCCAACAACCCCTTTTGTTTTGGTTATATCAAAAACCCCTCAACAACCGTCGATACTAATTTCTTCAATCCCTCACCAATAGCAACAACAATATCATCTCTCTCCCTCATTTTAGCCAACAATACCAACTAATATAAATCTCATGATCATGTGGTCACGCAACCCACAACAATGATGATAACTTCCCTAAGAGAGCTGAATAATCAGGTTTGGTTAAACCTTGACTCAAAGTTAACTTGTAACTAAGAACCAGAGATATTGAATGATTGTGAATAACGCCACAAGGTCAGGTATACTTTGACAAGTTGGATTTACTCTTTGTCCCAGCAAAGAAGAAGTTTGCTTAAGCAAAACTGAATTTAGTTAATGTCTAAAGGCTGCCTTAAATTTGCAGCAAAATAAAACATAATATAGTTCTAACATAATAACCCTAATGGTCCAACATTGGGTTTTAAACCAGTGGGCCTTAACTAAAACTCACCCAAGCACAAGTCTAATGTCTAAAACAAGACTAAATATTAATTTTAGGCCAAAACAAACCCAACAGAAATAAAAGCCTAAAAACTAAAATATAATTATCTTGAATATTAATTAAAACAATAAATAAATCTTAAGAAATATTCAGATTAATATAAGTTATCAAAATAGCCCCAAAACCATATCTTCTTGCATTGAACCCCTTGTAATTGAATCTAAAACTTGTAAAAGAGATAGTGTTCTTTTGTGCCATCGATTAATCCTCTTTCTTTGCTTGCAAGATGCTATCCTAAATGCTAAAGTTTCTTTCATTGTTTGGTCGAATGTATGCTCTCAAAAATAAAAATGAAAGTTGCAGAAATATTTCCTATAAATAGCCTCTCATAATGTCTCTTTTTAATAAGAGAATCCTTTAAAATAAGAAAAAGAATAACAAAAGAATCCAAAGCCTCCTTGTCACCATATACATTCCATAATGGTTATGGAATTCTTGCAAACTATGGATAATAGTTTCTACCATAAATGTCTCCTTGTTTGACATGGAATCCTTGTAGAATAGGTAAGTAAGCATTAGAAAACAATGTTTCTCCATTTTTCGCATATTTTTGGTAGATTTCAATTCTAACTTCAAACACATCGTTCTTCCTTATACGGATGAATTAATAGGCATACCATATATTGTTGGAAAGGTATGAATATCTAGTTTCCAACCCATTTAGAATCACATCTAAAATCCTCGGATAGCTTTAAATATGACTTGAAAATTAGACAAACATTCAGACTGACATATTTGAACCTTTTTAATCCAAGCCTCTTGACTTAACCCATTAAACTCTTCTTTGATCCACTTCATTTTAGACCTTAAAATACATTTAATAAACACTTCTAATAAATTCTTTGATGTCATAGCCAAGATCACATTAATTTGATATCTAGGGATCTTTTTGAAGCTTTAAGCTCATGGAATAACTCATTGCATTTTTGTAGTTGGCGAGGAGTTACTTGTGGTTCGAGGCATCTAAAGGTGATTTCCCTATATTAGTCTTCACTCCAACTAGCAGGTTCCCTAACCCCCCATGTTGGGAATCTTACCTTTCTTAGGAAAACCAATCTCAATACAAACAACTTTCATGATACTATTCCATAAGAAATTGGTCGATTGTTTCGCCTATAATCTTTTTCTCTAGACAATAACTCATTTGGGGTGAACTTCCCAAAAATTTAAGCCATTGTTCAAACCTTGGATTGGTAAACTTGCAGAAGAATAGTTTTACAGAGGAAATTCTCAGCCAGGTTACCTCTTTATCAAATCTCTATGAACTTCACCTCAATAAAAATGATTTCATTGGTTTTGTACCACGATCATTTAGGAACCTCTCTAGTCTCAGATTTCTCTCTCTTGCGAACAACATTCTTGAAGGAAGTATACTGGTCGAACTTGAGCATCTCTCCAAGTTGGAATATCTAGACTTGTCTAACAACAATTTATCTGGTATGGTTCCTAAAAAATTGTCTTTACACACCATTGGCTTAGTTTATAACCAATTTAGTGGTTACTTCCTATTTTATTTTGGCTTGACGCTTTCCATTCTAAAAAAGATTTACCTTAGAAAAAACCAATCCTCTGGCTCTATTCCAACAATAATAATCAATGCTTCAAATCTTGAAATTATCGATTTTCCTTTTAATAATTTAACAGGACCAGTACCAAAGAATTTGGGATTATTGAAAAATCTTGGACATATAAATTTTACCGACAACTCACTCGGTGATGAGAATGGCACTGACATAACTATGCTCACATCCTTAACCCAACTACACCAATCTTTATTGGATAGCACTGTGGGGTAACTATATTAGTGGAGCCATTCCTGTAGAGATTGAATATCTTAAGAACTTGTAGTATCTTGCTTTGATTGAGAACATGCTCGAAGATAGATTACCTAAATCTATTGTGAAGTTATCTAAGTTACAACAATTCTATCTTTACATGAATAAAATCTCAGGAAAAACCCTATCCGTCTTTGGAAACATTTCTGGATTACTTCTTCTCAATCTAGGAGAGAATCATTTTGAGGGTACCATGCCTGATTCTTTAGCTAATTGCACTCACCTAGAAGAATTGTAAGCTTGTACAAGTTTTAGAATGGAGGTAGTGAGATTTGAATTCGTGACCGTTTGATTGGTAAAGCTTTAATATCATATTAAAGAACCAATTTAATCCAATAACTTAATTTTTAGATGACATTTCAAAAATAGTTTTATATTACTCTCTCACAATTATCCTTTCTTTAGGTTCACGTGAATTAACGGGACCACTGCCATATCAAGTGGACATGAGAAATCTCGTTGAATTAACAGTTTCAGATAACAAATTATCTAGAGAAATCCCAGCTACTATTGGGAACTAACTCATGTCAGAGTCCTTTAACATGAAGGGTAACTTCTTTAAAGGTATTATTTCATCCTTATTCAATAATCTAAGAAGTCTTTGAATTATAAAATTCTAGACCTTTCTAGCAATAATTTGTTAGGGTCGATTCCAGAATTTCTTGGAGAATTACCTCTCCTCGAAAATCTTAACTTATCCTTCAATAAGTTAGAGGGTGAAATGCCAATCAAAGAAGTTTTCAAGAATGCTACTGCATTTTTATTTGCAAGAAATCATAAGCTATGTGGAGGATTCAAGGTGATTTAATTGCCTGCATGCCCAAAAATAAGACAACAGAAACATTGTCCAAAGAGAGTAGTGATCCTTATGAGTAGTGTTGCTCTTTTAATTTTGTTCTTGTTGGCAGGAACTTCTACTATTATATGCAGGAAAATATCACCTGCAAGGAAATTATTTATGGCTTCACCTTTGGAGAAGAAATTTCAAAAAGTTTCCTATGCAGACCTTGTTCATGCTATTGATGGATTCTCTTCTGCCAACATGATTGATGATGGAGTTACTGTTTACAAAGGTATTCTCAAATCTTATGACCAAATTGTTGTTGTGAAGGTAATCAAAACTGCAACATCAAGAAGCCAACAAGATGTTTCTGGATGAATGCGAAGCATTAATACACATTAGGCATCGAAATCTTGTTAGGATTGCCACTGCTTGCTCTACCATCAATTTCAAAGGCAATGACTTCAAAGCTTTAGTATTTGATTTTATGCCCAAAGAAAGTTTGGAGGGTTGGTTGCATCTAAATCCAATAGAGTTACAAGACTAAAAAAGATTAAGTTTGTTGGAAAGGATAAACAAATTGATTGATATGGCATTAACATTGGATTATCTTTATAATCGTTGTGAAAAATAAATAGTTCATTGTTGATGTAACCATATTATTCTATAGTTTCACCCACATTTAACTTGTGTTTTGCCTATGTTTTATATATAAAATGTCTTGATATTCTTTGTTTTATATTTTAAATGCACCTTTGGATGAAAGATGCAAAAAGGAGTAAATTGGAGGTAATTGTCAGATTTGACCTTCAGTCGATGTTTTGTGCAGAGCATAAGCTCTAGAGGTCGAAATGAAGTGATTCCAGTGGTATTAAAAATCTAACATCCATACTTTTTTGTACATTTAATGCAAGAAAATAAAATGAGGAAGAGCATGGAAATCGCAGCCTTCAAAGTGAAATCTTGCAATCTGCCAATGTTGAACTTTGGCCATTTTAACGTGAATATTTGGAGCTACAGAAGTCCAATTGATGCAAACTAGATTTGTTTGGATTCCTAACTCAAAGGCCTATCAACGCTCCAAATTTGATCCAAAAACGATGTCATATGAGGGAGATATGAGTTTTCAAAGATGACAACTAAATTCTGCCAACAAACAAGTTTTGTGAAGAAACGAGTCCAAATTATGTTCCGAAGCATCTAAACTGATATCCAAGTTTTTATTTCAGTAATTTAGCTCCTCTAAGTCAAAGCTTGAAGATTTCATGTAAGGTTATTTCTTCTTTTTTAGAAAAATAGTTATTGAAGTACTTAAATGTAAATAGTCTACTCAAAGAGGACTATTTTGTAAAATAGAGACTGGGGTTTTTTAAGATATAAAAAGAATGAGAAAAGAGAAGGGAGGCAGCCAGCCAAGAAGAGAAAAATACCCCCTTCCTCTAAAAAACCCGAAATCATGCATTCTTCCTTCTTTTTCAACAAATATGCAAGGCTAAACACTTTTTCTTGGTTACAAAGACACAGAAACCTTCGGATTTTAAGAACTGTAAGATTATTATTGTAAACAATCTATTGCTAAGTTTGATATCAAAACTGGAGTTGTGGTATATGAACTTGTGAAGCAACTGAGTTTAATAATTATGGCAAATCTACGTTATTAATCTTAGGGAGAACATTCAATCAAATCAAACATAGACTGCAGACAGTTATTTTTTCTTGATTAATCAACTTATCTAGTTCTTAAGGCTGCCGTTGAATTAAATTACTAGTGCAGACACTGTAGTTGTTTGATGGTTAGGGTTAGTTATACGGTGGATTCGTTAACTAATCAATGTTAAGAAGAGATAAATATTCAGAATAAAATTGATGTTTCGTTTCCATGATCAGTTTTGATTTCTGTAGGTGGACGTGTGCTTACGACCAAGGTTTGTTCTCTTGATAATTTTCTGATTTTATTTAATTTTGCTTGATAGTTTTCTATTTTCTTTTTCTTTAGCCTAGATAACATCCAAACGCCCCCAAATTGTATATCATCTAGCATAAAAATCTGACTTGAACCTTCCTCGTAGGATCGACCCCTTGCTTTCTTTATACTATCTTGTGTGTTGTGTTTTAAGTTAGGGTAATTAATTTGTGCGACCGCGACATCGCAACAATTGTGATCTAAAACCAAGCAACATCCTTCTTGACAATGACCTGACTGCTCATGTGTATGATTTTGGCCTTGCAAGGATTCTTTCAGCTACCACAGGTGAATCCTTTTTTACAACAACTAGCTCACTTTTCATTAGAGGGGTTATTGGATATGTCGTGCCAGATAAGATATTATGCAACTATTCTTCTCAATATTTTTTAGGGATTTATGTAATCATCCTAGTTACAAGACATCAAGAGTTTCTCGAGTTTTCTCTAACTTTACTCAGTTTGGTTAAACATTATCTGTCTCTGTAAATTAAAAAAGATATAGATGTAATGTTATCAACATTGAAAAAGAAAAATACTAGAACTTACAATTCATGGCCGCTTCTTAAAATGCAGAATATGGTTTGGTAGGAGAGGTCTCAATACTTGGTGATGTATACAGCTTTGGGATCCTGCTGCTAAAGATATTTACAGGAAACAAACCTACTGACAACATGTTCTCGAGTAGCCATAACCCTGCAAAATTTTGTTAAAACAACCCTTCCTGATCAGGTACTGTAGATTGCTAACAACCGTCATCCAAGAGGCAGTTGAGTAAAGTAGAACTGGTCTAACTAGCAGTAGAGCCCATGTAGGAGTGATGAGAGGATGTTTGATTACAATCTTTTAACTTAAAGTTCTATGTTTTGTTGGTACGCCTAGTCAAAGGATGGTTATAGAGGATGTTCTCTCATAACTAAATAAAATATGTGACATTCTCTATAGCCATTAGCGGGGACGAATCCAGGGTCTGGCTAGAGCAACCCTGCTTCCACCTAACATTTTCAAAACTTTATTTGTGTCCAGAACTCAACTAATGTCTTTTTTTACACACAAATACATCTGAGTGATAAAACCTATTGTTTGAGTACATTGAGTAGCAAATAATTTCTTAAAATATTAATAAAAAAACAAAACATATACTGAATTCAAAAGCAAAAAACTTTAATTAAAAAAATGAAACTAATATCACACAACAATCAACAAATTAAAACATAATCTTTAATTTCAGCAAGTCATCAATATGAAATATACAAAATTTATGCAGAAAAACTAATTAAAAAACTAATTTATAAAATCTAAACTATATATAAAAAATTATCTCTAAATTTTCAAATCATAATACAAACACGCAGATTATAATACAAAATTATCTAAACTTGCCTTTTCTTTCTATTTGAAAATAGAAGCTATGCAAGAAAATATATGATTATATTGTATCAAAATTAATTACATTAATTTACAAGTAAAGTAGGAGTGTATAAAAAATATTAAAATATAAATGAATTGTTAAAATAGCATTAATCATTGGAGTACATAAAAAAAACTATATTTACACTATTTAAAATACCATACTATCTATTTAGCTCTTTCATTTAGCATTTACCGTTGTACATGCTTGAATGCATTGGAGATGCTTGCAGGCGAAAGACTAGCTGATCGACAACATGTTCATAGGCAATAATAGCCTCCATAATACTGTTAAAACAGCCCTCCTAATCATGTATCAGAGATTGTTGATCCTCTACTAACAATCGATATCCAAGTGGGAGTTGAGTCAAGCAGAAATGGACTCCTGTTGTTTCTCTCCCATTCAACTTTCTCCATTTTGAGCTGTCTTCAAAGGTTTTACACGCTCAGAGAACTTAGTAATTGAGTTTGTAAGCATGCAGCAATGGTTTGAAATAAACTTCACCAATCAAGCTTTTCAGTGTCATGGTTGTGAATCCTGAATAAGAGTACAACAACAATGAAATTCATTTTGGAGTTCTTGATACATGCAGTAAAGCATGCTCTACATGTATTCTAGGAACTGATCTCATTTCTCTTCGAAATTAAGTGTTAAGAAGCAACATGTAAATTTCTCCACACAGAGGATGCATCAAAATACAAGAGTTATGATCATGATCAAGTCGATTGTCTTGATAGTTCATTTAGAACCAGCAAAACAATTAGATCCTGTGAATTCTTACAGCAACTTAAAATTCATCCTCATCTTCCAAGCAGGTTTATTCGATAAAGCTTATCGATCCATCAACAGATGTGCAACTGATTTGTAACCCATCTCTCGAGCTTCGATGCCATTCAAATCAACCATGTTAGCACAACAATAGGAAAGTCACTGATAGTAATTATAATCATGAAACAATAACAATCAGAGCGGATAAACCTTTGAAAATTGTTATCCCTGTTGTAACCATTTTTCGATTCCGTAAGCACAATGATATATCCACATATAAACATATAAAAGAAAAGAAAAATTCCAGTCATAGTAATAAGATCCATCCTCAATTGGTCAATGTCCTCGGTCAATCTTGAAGGTGTAGCTTAACTGATCAGGTTCTGAATTTGTTCTTCAGATATCACCAGTTCGAGTGTCACAAACTTCAGGGCTACTAGAGGCTTACATAGTCATTAACTTCGAGGCCTCGGGAGATTAGTCGAGGTGCGCGTAAGCTGACCCCGGCATCCATGATTAAAAAAACAGATTTGTCCTTGGCCGACTTGGACTAAGACCTAGATTACTAATTAATGGGTTAACTAGAATTAACCCAAGTTTTTTTAAAAAAAAAAAACTTGAAATGACATTATTTAAAAAATATTTTTTTTACTTCCCCAAACCGAACCTCAATCAGTTTAATAAACTAGATTAGGTTTTATAATTATATTCCTTGTTATTACATTTCAAATTTCAAAAGAATACTCGGATATGCAATGGCAAACTACATTTAATTAGTGTTCTAAAATTAGAAATGAAATCAAAACAAATAACATAATTAATAGAAATATGTAAAATAATTTTGGTGTAAAAAAGCATCAAATTAATGTAAAAAAGCATTTAACTTAGCTCTAGGTTTTAATCAAAGTTTCCAAATAGTATAATGAGTCATATAAGTTTAATAATTTGTATCAAATTCGTTATGCATGTAATTCAAAGAAACTATGTTATGCTAATAGCTGATTAATCACTATATATTTTTTTTTCTTAATGTTTTGATAATTGCATTAAACATGTTTTTAATATATGGTTGATATGGGTGAGATTGACATTGAATGATTTTTAAAGAAATTTTTGAAAAATTATTCATTATTATGATAACATATTGAATATTTTGGATGATGATTGGATGATTGTTAATAGATGTATGGTTGATATTAATAAAACAAAATAATTAATTTTTGCTTAATAATGTTAATTATCGCTCAGAGGTTGTGACGAATATAAAAATAATAAATGTACTATTATTGATTATTATAATAGGTGTGATTAATAGGTAATAAAATTATTTAATGCGTTGTTTTATTTAAAATATCAATAAAAACCATTCATTTATATCAATTGATTTTACTTATTGTAAATGTAGTGATATTGAGCATTGTTATAGAGTGTGATTAATAAATATTTAATATTAATATAACTATTTATTAATTATAACTAACTCACAAATACAATCAAAACTCCTTTTTTATATAAAATATATATTAAACAAGATTTTGGTCATTTAATTAATATATAAAATTAGCTCTCTCTCTCTCTCTCTCTCTCTCTCTCTCTCTCTCTCTCTCTCTCTCTCTCTCTCTATATATATATATATATATATATATATATATATATATAAAAGGGATGAAAGCCTAAAATTTTTTTTGGCTTTTTTCTTAGAGATGCCCTTGGGATGTATTTTGACTATTGAATTTTGTTTTGGTGTACTTGTTGT
>Ga0325411_1008628_pt1 | contig 11007 bp, 9 predicted proteins | sample PopdelMetagenome_13_FD_206181 | JGI IMG/M metagenome (GOLD analysis project Ga0325411, IMG submission 206181) | Populus deltoides microbial communities from Bellville, Georgia, United States - Xylem-PdIQD-R4 | ecosystem: Host-associated > Plants > Phyllosphere > Stem > Wood/Secondary xylem...
TTTTTTTTTTTTTTAATATAAATAAGGGCACCTTTAGTACAAAACCTTTTCATGCACTGATATGAAAAACACACCCCCACCACCACCATTTCTCTTAACAGACTTGACTTTTTCTTTTTTCTTTTCCTCCTTTCTCGTTCATCCTAAAACTTTATTAAAATAAATAAAGAAATAAAACAACCCCAAGACAGACAGATTCTTCTACTATACTTCCCAGCCAATTAACATTTTAAAGCCTCTTCCTCGTGACCTTCTCTTCTCTGCTTCCCTGCTCTTTCCTTTTAGCCGAGAGAGAGTTAGAGTTAGAGAGTCTGTAGTGGGTTGGTCTGTTGTCGGAAAATGACGTCAGATGGGGCCACTTCTACATCAGCTGCAGCGGCGGCAACTACGAGGAGGAAGCCGTCGTGGAGGGAGAGAGAGAATAATAGAAGGAGAGAGAGGAGGAGAAGAGCCATAGCTGCAAAAATATTTACTGGGTTAAGGGCTCAAGGGAATTATAATTTGCCCAAATATTGTGACAATAATGAGGTGTTAAAAGCTCTCTGTGCTGAGGCTGGTTGGGTTGTTGAAGAGGACGGGACTACTTATCGCAAGGTATGCTACACGCACACACGCCCTTGTTTTTCTTTTCATGGATCTGTACTTGTTGCTTTTGATTCATCTTGTTTTTCCTCCTTTCCTAGTTAGATCAAGCTTCTATCTCAGCTGAACCCTCTCTTTTGTATCTGTTTTCTTTGTTCTTCTCAAGCTTAATTGGCACTAGGTTTTGATTTGAAGGCATTGGGGAATTTAAGATTTACAGCTGGTCAATTGAAGCTTAAAATGTTAGTAAAAAACGGATTTAATCCGTGTGTCTTTTCTGTTTTAAGGAACTTTAAATTCATCGAATCCAGTCAGTGTGATTAACCATCACTGGTCAATTAAAGAAGATGGTCTTCCTCTGTTTTTAAATCCAATTAATTAAGCTTGAATTGCTGTTATCTCATTTTAATCACTTGTTTTTTGCTCTACCTCAAACCATTTCACCAGTGTTTAAGGTTTTTATGACCCTTTATGTTCCATGCTTGATTCATTTTTATTGTCCAGGGACACAGGCCACCTCCAATAGAGATAGTAGGTTCATCAATGAGAGTAACCCCATACTCATCCCAAAATCCGAGTCCGCTATCTTCATCGTTTCCCAGCCCGATTCCTTCCTATCAAGTCAGTCCCTCCTCCTCGTCATTTCCTAGCCCCACTCGTGGTGATAACAATGTCTCTTCTAATCTCCTTCCATTCCTTCAAAGTGCCATTCCGTTGTCTCTTCCTCCTCTCCGAATCTCAAACAGTGCACCTGTAACCCCACCTCTCTCGTCCCCGACCTCAAGAAATCCCAAACCAATACCTAACTGGGATTTTATTGCTAAACAATCCATGGCATCCTTCAGTTACCCTTTCAATGCAGTGTCTGCCCCAGCTAGCCCAACTCACCGTCATTTTCATGCTCCAGCCACTATACCTGAATGTGACGAGTCTGATTCATCCACTGTTGAGTCTGGTCAGTGGATAAGCTTTCAAAAGTTTGCTCCTTCTGTGGCTGCAGCAATGCCCACCTCTCCTACCTATAATCTTGTGAAACCTGTGGCTCAGCAAATTTTGTCCAACAATCTGGTCAAAGATAATGGAATGTCAATGGATTTTGAGTTTGGTAGCGAACAGGTGAAACCATGGGAAGGAGAGAGGATTCATGAAGTAGGATTAGATGATCTAGAGCTCACACTTGGAGGTGGCAAGGCTCGGAGTTAGAGTGAACTGGTGCCATGTATCAGTAAAAGTGATGGCAATGAAATGCAGGAATGAAAGTGAAGATATCCTTTTTCCCAGTTTGTGGTTCACAAGCTTGGTCTGGAAGAGCATTTCCTATGCATGGCTTAGTTACTTTGGCACGAAGTGCATTTCCTTAACCAATCCTGGTTCTTGAAAGGAAGTAACTTTTCATGTTTAGTTCTATGGTTATTTAGTTTCTGTTTCTTTTACTTATTTGATGATTAAATTTGCCAGTTGAATTGTTTGGAATGTTTCACAAGCATTACATGTAGATAGTGTGGGATATTTCTGGGCTTGATGGAGAAGTTTTTTCTATTTGTTATGAACTTTGAAAGAACCTGCTGACAACATTAAACCATTTGTTGATGTTTTACTTCATTAGGTTAATGGGTGTATCTTGTTACAAACACAACTTTGTATTTCAGTGCTGCTTTCTTTGCCTTTCAAATCTATTGCCATGGTTACTGTATGCGATGTTGATGATCCTCAGCACATCGCATGCTCATCAAATGAGGCTGGCCTTTGAATGGCATTGCCCGACAAAACCCACGTTCACTCGTGTAGAGATTCATCAATATTAGAACAGGGGAATGGGAATTAGGAGTTTCAATAACGAGGGATGCAGATTATATGAATGGTTGTTATGTAGCAATGTTATCTGCTGTCTAGCCAGAGGGGTCTGGTTTCCATCCGTATCTATTTACTTTAAATTTCTATTTAGCTTATCATTGGCACCACATGGCTTCGGTCATCGTGTTATCCTCCAAGCTGAATGCAATGATTCGCCAGTACAAAAGATTTCCAGGTTTGGGCGTTGCATCGAGCCCCTCATCAAACCCACCTGCTTAACAGTGACTCAATCATGTGAAGGCTTCACCTTCATTATTTATTTTTAGCGTAATAGGGTGTTTAAAATTGTAATTCAAGAGATATTTTTTAAAATTTATTTTTAATATATATGTTGATGTTAAAAATAATTTTTAAAAAATAAAAAAATTATTTAATATATTTTTAAACAAAAATTATTTTAAAAAATAACTACTATTATATTCCTAAACATCTTTTAGGTGGGAAAAAAATCATTTGATATAGCTGAAGTTATATTCCTTTATTTAACATAAAAGGGATCTCATCAATAATTTTTATACACTTAATTTGTTTTACATGAGAGGGGAGGAGGATCTCACTGCTCGGATCTTACCTCATAATTTCTTCAAGTTTTAAGGCTGCAATGGCAATAAATTTCTTGTAACTTAATTTTTTCCATGAAGAGTAATAATAGGCTTCAGCTTAAGTTATATATATACATGAGATTCAGCCGAAAAAAACAAGATCCTGCTGCAACTCATTTTCATCTCACCCAAATCTAATCCAACAACAACAACCTTTCTTCCCTCAAGAAAGAATCTCTAGTTGTGCTCACAGAGAATGATTGTTTTTTTTTTTTTTTATGGATAGAAATGCATGTGCTTTAGATTTCTATTTCGTTCATCATTTGCACCAACTGCCATCGTTCCCTGGCAAGAACCTTCATGCAAACTTACTGTTACCTAGCATGCTTGAACACCGAGTTTATGAAATTTAGTACTATCACATAACAAGGATTGTTTTTATTACAGTAATATTTGGAATAGGAAAAGGATGCACAGGTGGAAGAACAAGCTATGCAGCTAGAAAATATTACTAGTTACAAGAGAACTGGTCTACTCTACAGTTTTATGAGTGTTATTAGTCAAGGACGGAGAGAAATGGCTCAGTCGTGAGATACGCATGTGTTCCCCAAAGCTTTAGTAACTATCTCTGTCTCTTCGCTCTTGGGTTTGAAATCCTTTTTGACGTCCACATTGCATTCTTGGTATCGGAAGCACGCTTGAACATGATCATTAACAAATCCTGCCACTTGCATAAATGAATAAACAGCTGTAGGTCCAACACAGCGGAAGCCTCTTTGCATCAGGTCCTTGCTTATCAGTTCAGCTTTAGGGGTCTTCACAGGTACTTGGCGTGCATAGCGAAAACCATTTCTTAATGGCTTCTGGTTCACAAATCGCCAGCAATAGTTGCTGAAGGAACCAAATTCCTGCTGAATCTGCAGATTACAAGCAAAGGGGAGCTCATTAACTTCCTATCACTTGTGCACCTGAATTTTAACTCAATGCGGCATTGGTCCAATTGTTAAACTTAGTTCTCTCAGGCACTAGGATTTGGATTCCCCACATCCCCCAAACCAACCAACGAACAAAAAGAAAAACCCAATACTCTCTTGTTGAAACAGATAAGTTGATCTCCTCTGTTTTCACAGTTCTGGTGTCATTAGAATGAGCCCTTTAAACTTGTCCATCCGTTTGCTTAGTTTGAGAAAATAAGAAAGCTAAATTTGAAACCTCCACTAAATTATCCTCTAGTGACTCTTGATAAACTCAGCCTCCCACAAGCATTATGCAACTATCCTAGGAGGCTGGTTGGATTAATGACTTGACCTGTATGGTTACCTTGAGCATCTGTTTAGCATTCTCCACTACTGCACGAAGCTTTGGTTCAGATAGCAACAGATTCCCATTAAATCTCAATGATAGAAGCTTCTTCTCAGTAAATTGTGCAATGGATGATGGGTCAAAGTTGTCAAACAGCTTCCTGACATTAAAATTTAATGAAAAAACATCACATACGAATCATAAAGTCCATTTTTCTTGAAACAGATGAACATAAAAAGTGGAGAACAACAAACCAGAATATGTCTCTCATGTGAAGAATTGCTGGCCAGCTGAGTTCTGCTAATGCTTGTGAATATACAAGTAACTCAAACAGTTTCCTGTCATCATAAACTGGAACTCCCCATTCTTCATCATGGAAAGACATGTAAAGCGGGTCTGTGAATAAAAAGTACGATCGAGCAAACCACAAAAGTTAGTTTATTTAAGTTTCCCATAAAAAAAGTTCACAATTCAGGCAACTTGGAGAAAACGGGGGAAATAATAACACATGACTGACTTAAATTTAGAAAATTGATCTATGCTAGTTGAATTCAATGAAATTACCCGTGCTATTCCACTATCTCGCAGACTACTGCTACTCTGCTGATTACTCTTTGGCATGATATTAGAACATTTACCATCTATGGTATTGGTTTTCAAGGACTAGTTCAGCCTATCCATTTTGCCAATTAAATGAAAACAATACATGGAAGTATTTTGCACCTGCTAAGTAACTTGTTGATCTCATCCATGCATTTCAGAAACTACATGCAATAGCTAACAAACCTCGTGCTTTTACTCCAGTTCATTGAAGCACTACTTGACGACTCAATAATCAAATGATGCTTATTTAAGATATAAAGACATCAACAGTCTCTAAGAAGCTATGCCAAATAAAAAACTTCCCAACAGCCTCATCATCTCAAAATTCGACATCTTGGCCGAATTCTTACCTTCCAGATCACCACATTTATTTATTTATTAATAATCTTTACCACATTTATTGCATACTCGCCAGTCGCCAACGTCCATGTTTAATTATTAAACAAATTTTGCATGTAACTAACAATCCACAGAGCAAGCCTATCAATAAAACCATTCCTAAACTGCTAAGATATTTACTATTTTTAGCTACCATTTTTTCAACGTTCATTAATCATATGATATCAAACACTATGGTAGTGTTTGGCATGCCGAATAGTATTGATTGGAGTAGACTTAATAGGATTAGACCTGACAATTAATTATTTTGTCTATGTTTGGTATGCTTTGACTGAATTGAATAATTTGTGGTTTAAAAAAAATAGACAAATAATGAACCGGCTAAAAACCTGGATCTAACTTTCTAATCCAATCCGTGACCTAAACCTTTTCCTGGGTCAACCTCAAATTTGAGTTATAAAATTATAATATTAATTATTTTTATTTTTATATTGATCTAAATCAATCCGGGTTAACTCCCGACTTGTGACTCAAGCTTTATTCCAGGTCAACTCTATAGCCGGGTTTTAAAACTGTAATAATAATTATTTTTATTTTTATAATAATCAACCCGACTCAAAATTCTAATCTTCCTTTAAATTTTCTAATCAAGTTTTAAAATTATAATAATAATAATTTTTATTTTTATATCAATCCAAGTTATTAATCAACTCGATTGATGACTGAAAAGCTTTTCTTAATTAATTTTCTAGTTAGATTTTAAAATTATAATAATTATTATTTTTAACTTTAAATTAACAAGAATCATCCTAACGCAAAGAATTGAACAAATTTATCCTTCCACCCTTTTAATAGGAAAAAAATTAATTTTTGTATTGTTCCATCAACAACTAAAAAAAATATATATATATAATTTGGGATGTTCATATTTGTCGAGCGTACCAAAGACTACCCAAGATTCCACTAGAAAACCCAAAAATCATTAACACTCTTAAATTCAAGCAACTAACTTTCCCCTGTTTTCTCGAAACCCCTTCAGTTCAAATTTAACACCCAGTAACATTACGAATGCACATAACTAATTTCTTACCAGAATTCGGAGTGATCCAATCACACCTCTTAACCGGCCTCTCTTTCTTCGAAGAAACATCCTTAATCTCACGTCCGTTACGAACATCCTCGACTTTTTTTATTCCGTAATGCTTCACATTTTTTCCAGAACTTGAAGACACGCCACTGGAAGAAGAAGAAGAAGAATCCGAAGAGCACGTGCTATCCACTGACAAGTTATTCTTAACTGCAGCTTGAGACATTTTCTCCACAGGTTTCTTTGGTTTCTGCTGTGATTTCCTTAAGACCTCAATTTTCCTTCTGGCCTCCTCCAAAACCCTAGCTCTGTTTCCTGTGGGACCAAGTATTGCACGCGGCGGCTCGTGTACCTGTTTTGTCGCTGACTGTAGCTTAGTGGCCCCGGACATTGTCGTAAGTAGCTGAAACCGAGCGTAATTTGAGGCTTTTGGGGGAGCTTAAAGAAATGGAAGCAATTAATAGAGTATTTTGCGAGAAATGGAGTGGCTTTGAAAGGAAAGTGAGGGTTGTGGGAGGGTAAAATGGAACGTGAAGAGGGTCAGGGTTTGGGCAGCAGAGAGAGGGGGATAGAGAGTGACAGCAGAGTGAGGTGTGAACTGTGGCGAGAGCAGGGCAAGGGGGGAAAGGACATGAGAACTGACGGGCTTTTGGAGGTTTAAAAACGGAAACTTGGAGAGGGTCGGGTACCGGTTATAGCAATACTGTTTGCGCTGCGTGTTACTAACCTTGGGACCATTAAGGACGGTGATTTGAGCTCAATTTCCAAATTTGCCATTCTTGAACGACGATAATTGGACAAAGGAGTAGAGAAGCTCTCGTAACACGGATTATCAACTACAAATTGCAGTCTAGCTAACCAGGATGCCTTTTCCCCCCCGGTCTAACCCGCTTTTGTAAACTATCTTTAAATATTCGTTAGGTGTTAATGGGTGTCCATTTTCTTATATTTATATATTATTTATTAGATTTTAGTTAATCATGCATATAGATATTACATTATCATCTCTAGCTAATAAATCGTTAGACCAGGACCACCTCCCAAGTCCTCCAATAGAAGGATCGGAGGTAATTGATGCATCATTATCACGGCCACAGCTTGCATTAAATTTAAGGTCGCGAGATGATGTCGAATAAAGACAAATATAATAGTTATTAGCTTGTACCAAAATAGCATCATTAGTTGGAAGTTGGAACGAGAGAAATCCATCCTTTTCCATTTCAATGATGCTACGTATCCTCCTTACCTAAAATAACCAGAGGTATTATGGTATGAACAGCGTTCGCTTCAACTTTGAACTTTTTTTTCTTCTTCTATAATATCAAATGATGAAAGCAAATACGATCGTGTACACAATATGAAAACACTGTAAGTGAAAATAAATTGCAATGATTGGCAACTTGAAAGGGCAAATGTGGCATTTAAACTTGTTCCTAGATAAGAAGCTACGCCGGGGAATGGCGGTTTGCTCATGATTGTTTTTATATTTTCATAATATTTTTGAAAAATATTAAATATTTTTTATTTTAAATTAGTATATTTTTAATGTTTTTATATTATTTTGTTGTATCAATATTAAAAATAATTTTTTTAAATAAAAAAATATTATTTTAATATATTTCTAAATAAATTATTTTTTAAAAATAATAATAATTAATCTCCCAAACTACCTCTACAAACTTTGACTGAGTGTCACAATCAGTTGTCACTGCAAAATGGGTGTCGTGTGAAGTGGTAATGAACTCGGTGGTGACTGGTGAGTTTGCTTACCGTTAAGAAAAAACGAGAGCAACAAGAGGTGGCAACAAACGGCTTTGTGGCCTGTTCTTCCCATAACGGGCTGCCCCGTGTCTGCCTAATTATATGGTTCTGAAAATGGATATGAGACTTGTTTTGATTAAAGTTGAGGCCCAAGACTAAACGACTTGCCGATCTAATCTCTAAACTGGGTTGACTTTCCAATTAAAACCGGTGAGATTTGATCTTGTTGATCTAGTGAGTCCACTCCAATAACTCAATTTAAAGATGAGGATTAGAGAATATGCACTTTAAATTAATTAAAAAAACAAATATTTTGTCAATAAATCAAGTCTTCTCCTTGATCCTTTTCTTTTTCTTCATGTTAATGTAAGTTTTGATCATTTAACAAGATAGAGTGTAAGGTGCTATATGATTTTATTTTCTTTTCATTCTCCAAATTATTATATAATTATTAACATACCTATTATTACTTATAATACCCTTAATTAATAAAAATAGCATAATAAAAAACCTAATTAATTATATTATTTTATTTATTATTACTACTATTTTTTGAGGCCTTCATATCACCTGCGCAAATCTAGTATCTTGATGCCAGGATCAACAGCATCCCCTCTTCCTCTCCGAGTTGTGGCAATCTTTCTAATACTTGAAGAGGAGTTATAGCTATCTTCTCTCTTTTACCTTCTCCTTCTCATGGTGACACATGGCTTCTTTCTCAAAATTTATATTTTCTTTTTAGATTAACATGGTTGGTGTGCGGATTAATTTATATATAACTTGATTAATTTTACAGATTCTAAAATTAATAATCATATAATATATCCTAATGATTCTAAAATTTATAGGAATTAAACCGGTATATTTATTATATGCGAAAGCCCACTTGATGGATGCAATTACGTTTGTTCGCCGTCGACTGCCGAAGAAATGAGAATTCGATCCCTTTCCAGAGAGAAAGGCCAAGCAAGCAAGTCCAACTATTGGCATATGGAGAATCGAATCATTGAAAAAATATCATTCATTTTTCCATGGCTTGAGTCTAAGATCATTTTCTTAATTTATAGTTCTTTGTAAGTTGGTGACTGGTTCAAATCACATAGAGGGAATGGCGTGATTTCAATCATACGAATTTGGAAGTGTCAATTGGCTTTAAAAAACACCCACATTTATTTATTGGTATAAAAAGGGCCCTTCGGCATTAGTGGCTCTCTACCAGGAAAAGAAATGCTAATGGCTGTGTTCATATGTAAAAAGGAAATGAAGAGCTTCAGCTTGCAGATACTATCCAGTCGATGGTTTACGATATTTGCTTCACTTCTGATCATGTCAGTCAATGGAACAAGCTACATGTTTGGTCTCTACTCCGGTGATATCAAAACATCTTTGGGATATGATCAGACAACCCTCAATACTCTAAGCTTCTTCAAAGATTTAGGTGGCAATCTTGGAGTCTCGGCAGGTCTTGTTTATGAAATCATGCCAACTTGGGTGGTTCTCTCCATCGGTGCAATCATGAACTTCTCCGCATATTTCTTGATATGGGTAACAGTCACTGGTCGCATAAACAAACCCCGATTGTGGCAAGTGTGTTTGTACATGTGTCTTGCCACAAATGCAGCATCATATCCTAATACTGGAGCTCTAGTTACATGTTTGAAGAATTTCCCTGAAAGCCGAGGCAGTGTTATAGGCCTCTTGAAGGGGCTTATCGGTCTAAGCGGCGCAATTATGACACAACTATACCATTCTTTCTATGGAAACGACTCCAAGTCTCTTATCTTGCTCATTGCTTGGTTTCCAGCCATTGTTCCCTTACTTTTTCTACGAACAATCCGCATTATGAAAGTTGTTCAACAAGAGAAGGAGCTTAAAGTTTTCTACAAATTCCTCTATGCTGCCCTGGGCCTTGCTGGGTTTATCATGCTCATCATCATCATACAGAATAAGCTCAAGTTTACTAGATCCGAGTATATATCAAGTACCACATTTGTTCTTGCTTTACTCTTTCTTCCACTTGCTATTGTCATAAAAGAAGAATTCACTCTCTGGCAAAGCAAGAAGCAGAACCTGAATGACCATTCTCAATTAAATGTTGTAGCTGAAAATCCTTCAGCAGTTGTAACCACACCACTGGGAGGAAGATTGGAGCCATTTTCTTGCATCGTGAACATTTTCAATCAACCAGATAGAGGTGAGGACTATACCATACTGCAAGCTATTTCTAGCATTGACATGCTAATTATCTTCATCGCAACAACTTGTGGCGTTGGCGGGGCATTAGCAGCTATTGACAATTTGGGTCAGATAGCGGACTCACTAGGCTACAAAACTCATAATATAGGCACCTTCATATCCCTTGTGAGTGTATGGAATTTCCTTGGCAGAGTCCTTGCAAGTTTTGCCTCTGAAGTAGCCTTGACCAAGTACAAGTTCCCTCGTCCACTGATGCTCACTTTTGTGATCCTTTTCTCTTGTATTGGCCATGTTTTAATCGCTTTTGGAGTGGGACATTCTCTTTACATCTCTTCAATCATTATTGGATTCTGCCTTGGAGCACAATTGCCATTAGTGTCTACCATCATATCTGAAATATTTGGCCTTAAGCATTTCTCTACTTTGTATAGTATTGGATCTGTTTCAAGCCCAATCGGATCTTATATTTTCAATGTGAAAGTGGCTGGTCATTTATATGACAAAGAGGCCTTGAAACAAATGGAAGCTTCAGGTCTTAAGAGAGAAGCAGGGAAGGAATTGAATTGCTCCGGGGTGCATTGCTTTAGAGAGGCTTTTGTTATAATTACAGCAGCAACATTTTTGGGGTTTCTTGTTTCAATTATCTTGGTGTATAGGACAAGAAGATTTTACAAAGGTGACATTTACAAGAAGTTTAGAGAGGAAGCAGTGGTAGCGGAGGCAGAAGGTGTCGTTCCATCT
>Ga0325411_1008630_pt1 | contig 11007 bp, 5 predicted proteins | sample PopdelMetagenome_13_FD_206181 | JGI IMG/M metagenome (GOLD analysis project Ga0325411, IMG submission 206181) | Populus deltoides microbial communities from Bellville, Georgia, United States - Xylem-PdIQD-R4 | ecosystem: Host-associated > Plants > Phyllosphere > Stem > Wood/Secondary xylem...
GAAGTTATCACACTTTGATGATGCATTTCAGAGTATTGCAATTAGTGTCTGCAAGTTTACAAAATAATAACATATTCTTTATGATATAATAAGCGTAAACACTTATTTGTTAGTGATAATTTACATACTGTAAAAAAATAAAAAAATACAAAATGTATATTCAGAATAAAACTTAAAAGAGATATTCACACATTTCTTATATATATTTTTCAATCCTTAAAATACAAGACAAATACTCTATTTATATATAAAAAAATAAGAACATTAAAAGATGCCAGAGAATCCAACTATCATGGAAAACAAAGAGACTAAACCTAAAAATCATGAAGTTTAAGAAATTCCAATGGGCATTCAATATATATAATTATAGATTTTATAACACTTCCTCTTGAATGACCATTTACTGAAAATGTGTCTCATTAAAACCTTGCAAAGAAAAACCCAATAGGAAAAAACCTAAGCAAAGGAAAAGGCATTGCACGTATGCGGCGTCGCGACGATGCGTCCACTCCTAGTATCGTGGTATCGGGAAATGGGGAAGGCTAGGATTTTCTTGTCTATTATTAGTGGAAAGAGAGAATGAAAGTTGTCACCTAGTGTTTTGGTCACTAGAAACTCTAACTGGTCTCAGAAATTCAGCATAGGGACTGGTTGTATAAAGGGAAAGTATTACCACCCCAAATATGTCATACCTAAAGTAAGTTCCATTATTTAATTATCTAATATATGCTAAGTTATTGTCATGTTTTCTAATTATTGGTCTAACTAAGGTTTAAGAAAAGTTCTCTTAAAAATAAGATCCTTATCTTATCGGGTAAAATCTAACCGTTCTGATGTCACCAAAAAAAAGAACTAACTTTTATTTAATATTAGGAATACATCTGCCATATAAGTTATTAATTTCAAATATTAAAAGAAAACAAAATATTTTTTTTGGTATTTTTAAAATATTGAACTAGTCTCAAGGCTTTAATAAACTGGTTATTAAAGCTCAAGATGCATGCTAATACATATTTTTTTTAAAAAAAAATTATATGAGAATCGCCAGCTAGTGTTTTGGTCACTAGTAATTCTAACTGATCTCAGAAATTCAGCTTAGGGACTGGTTGCTTCGAGGGAAGGTATTAGAACCCAAAATACACCCTACCTAAAGTAAGCTGCATTGTTTAATTATCTAATATATGCTAAGGTATTGTCGTGTTTTCTAATTGTTGATCTATCTAAGGTTTAAGAAAAGTTCTTCTAAAAATGAGATCCTTATCTTATCGGATAAAAGCTGACCGTTTTGATGTCAACAAAAAGAAGAACTAACTTTTATAATAAGTCTTACATATAAAAATATTTTGAAAGAAATTTCAGAATTTTTTGTCTTTTTTTTAAATGTAATATAATATTATATATTGTTATTATTATATATTAGGCTGGGCCCAACCCAAATATATGGGTTTAGCCCACCTTGGTTGAGTCGAGATTCGACCCAAAAGAAATTGGACCGAGGTCACCCCGAAATCAAAATTGGGTCGAGGTTGGCGCAACAGAGTTGGGCCAATATTGCCCTAGCTTAGTGGTTGGGCCGATGTCGGCCCAACAACATAGACTCTACTGAAGGAGAACCTTGGCCAGACCCTGCCCAGACATTTTGGTTTGGGCTGACGCTGGTCATTGGCAGAACAGTGGAGATAGGTGAGGGGAAATTGAGTGGAGCAGAAGAAGAAGAAGAAGCAGAAAAAGAAGAAGAAGAAGAAGAAGAAGAAGAAGGATGAGGGGAGGGTGGTTTCTGACCTGGCGATGGCATTGATGGTGGTGTTGGTGGCAACTGGGTAGAATGACAGCAGCACTGTTTCAAACAACGGAGAGAGAGAGACTAAAAAGAGAGAGGTCATTGTTCTTCTCTTCTCCTATGTTTTCATTCTTTCTCTCCTGCTATGTTTCCCTGTCTTTCTTGTTCCTCTCTGTTTTTTTTTTTATCTGTTTTCCTTTGTTTTTCCTTTCTTTTGTTTTTAACTTATGTTTCTCTCCTTTCCTTTTTTTTCTGATTTTCTTCGTCTTTTTTTTTCTCTTCTTATCAAAATGTTGTTCCCTCTCCTTTTTTTTCTTTTTTTCTCTCGGTCCTCCCCTGGTATTTATAAGGGGTGTCGCACGTCAAAATCCACGCGGCATCGGGCTTGGCGATTTTTTTCATATCTCGTTTGCTTTAATTGGTTCGTTAGAGTCACCACCTAGTATTTAATTGAGGGCTACTAGGAAACCCAAGTGTACTGGTCTTTATCAGAGATTCAACGAGTAAGGGACTGGTTGTGGTTAGGGAAGGTATTAGCACCCCTAACATACCCTATCTGAGATGAGCTGTTTCGCAAATTTGATGTGTTTAAAGAAGTTTTAATAATTGTTTTTTTCATCGGATATTAGAAATATAACTTACGTATAAGTTAATAAATCTGGACCGTGAACAAATCAAAATATTAAATTCTTCTTAAATCTTTACAATTTTATCATAAAAAAATATATATAAAAAAATAAAACAAATACAAACACGCATTCATTTTTACTATATTTTTTGTTTCTTTTCTTTTCTTTTCTTTTCTTTTTTTACATCCACAATACAAAATACAAATTCAAAACAATTAAACAAAAATTACATTACAATTACAATAATTAGCCCAAAACAATCTGAAATTACAGGGAAACCCTTTTGCAGGCCGAAACAGTGCGCAGGAACAGTGGCGGCACGTCGCCCCACGCGCCATCGCCACTGGCGATGCGTGGGTTCACGCGCTAACGTCGATGAAGGAAGCAGAACCGTGGATCGGAAAACGCCTTCTTCTACTCTGTCTTCCTACGCCGGCAGTGACTTGAAAAACACAACCAAAACCGCAACAACCAGTTGATTTTAGTTTTTATTTCCTTTATCTTTGAAATCTGCTTCGGCTTTTTCTTTTTCTTTTTTAGATCTACTCTGTTTCTCTGCCTCCTCCCTTCTCTGTTTCAGGCGGGTCGGTTTGTTATGGGTTTGTCTTCTTCTCCTCTCTTTCGGGTGGCAGATCGGGCGGCGCTGCAGTGTGCAGAGGGCAGTGGTGGATCTATGGTGGCGCTACTGGCTGACGGTGTGGACGGCGCTGATGGCTCTGTGGTCATGCTGCTGGATGGTCTTCACCCCTGTCGGTGGTAGCGGCCTGTGATGGCTACCGGTCGGTCGGCTGGAGAAGAAAATCAAAACAGGGGGGAAGAGGCGATGTCCCTCTTGTCTGCAGAAGAGAGGGGGCGGAGAGAGGAGAGGTCTGGTGAGGTGATGTGAAGGGCGGCTGTGTTTGGGAGAAGGAACGGTTGAGGATGGTAGTAGGCCAGGGGAGAGTGGGAGGCAGAGGATGATGAGCGGCGGCTTCCCTATACAGAAGATAGGTTTAGGGAAAACTTTAGGGTTTTTTGTGGTTTAGGGTTTTTTTATGGTTCCCTTTCATTGTGCAAAATTGCTCCCTCTCTTGTGTGTTATGGAGAACATTATTTATAGGTAAAAATATTGCTTGGGCCTCAAAATTGGTCCCTTAACTTTCTTTTTTTTTGTAAATTTGATTTTTCTTGTTTTTTTGGATTTTCTTATCAACATCGCCTCGAATGAGGAAAATCAGTGATTTTAAAAATAACATGTTAAAAGTTGAACGCGTTCCAAAGATCTTTGAAAATTTAAATTCTTTTGAGACGATGTTGAAAATGTTAAAAACGATGCAAATATATTAAAAAAACTATTTTTTGGATTTTTTGTTGTTTTTTCGTTATTTTTGGATTTTTCAACAATTTTATTAAAACATGGGTCAAAAATTGAGGAACAACAAGGGGCATGAAGAGAGGCTCACCCTACCCTGTCCAACTGTGTCGTAGGGGGAGAGGGAGCTACCTTACCCCTATCCAATCATATGGGGACAAGGTAAGATGGTTGGGGCGGCTTCTATATAGCCGCACCAGAGACACTCGCAGGCCATAGCTCTCCTGTTTTTCTTCATCATGGTGGTAGGCTATGAGGGGGTGTAGGTTATGTCAGGGTTTGGGCAAGTGGGGAAAGAGGTGTTGCAGGGGAAAAAAACTTCTTCTTCCCCTGCCTATAAGCGTCTAGATGAAAAAGAATATGCATAGTATAGTTCAAAATGGCACCATTTTGTGCTCTTTTTTTAACAGTGCATGAAACGGCATCGTTTTGAACAAAAAACGTCGTTTCATTTAAAAGAAAATGGCGCCAAAATGTGTCGACTTCCAAATTAGTCAATTTTTTATTTGTTCAATCAAGTGCTCAATTACAATTTTGATTTCAAGAATCAATTCAATTGCATCCCTGCTGAATTCAAGTGTCAGCCCTAAATTTGTGCTTTTTTACCCTCAATTGATCAACAAAGTTCTAATTTCTTCAATTTGGCCCCTGATTCGGTTAATTTTAGTTCCTTTATTTACACGTCTTTTCTAGTTTGGTCCTTGGTTTTGGAATTCTTCAATCAAATCCCTAATTGGCTATCAAACTTCAATATATATGCAATTAAGCTCCTAATTTGACCAAATTAACTTTTAAAAATTATAATTCGACCCCCAAACTTTAATTTCTTCTAATTAAAGCCCAAAATTGACTTAAAAATCAATTTCCTTGCAATCAAACCCTCCATAAATTCAATTAAACTTTCAATAAAATTTAATTGAGTCCTTAAACATTTGATTTTGGACTTTTCTTTCTCAAATTGAATTTTCTTTGTCAATATAACCTTCATTAGTAAAAACTATACTGTCAAATTTCAATCTTTTTATTTTTGAACTTCCTCAACCAATTTTTGGTCATTTTCTACGTGCTCTGGCATCCTCTTCTTCCAAATATATTTTTTGATTTTTTTTTTATATTTTCTCCTTTTTTGCTTAAGGACTCAAAAATAGGTAACAACAGATGCCCTGTCTTTACAATACTTATGGAGCAAAGACTAGTTGAGTGCTTTGCATAATAGGTTTTGTAAAGATAAACAAAACTGAACTTTCTGAAACTAATCTTCTCAAAGCTTGGTTGATCTGAAACTCTGTCTTTACAACAATCCCTTTCATCCAAAAACTAACGATCAAAACTATGTAGAACTTGGTTCTTTTCAGATCCCGATATGGCGATCTTCTAAATTCTATATTTGGTTGGGTTAACCTGAAATCTCATCTGGCGATTCTCTTTAACCAGAACCTAAAAAATGTTCTTCTTAATGGCAGAGTTTAAACTTTCTTTTCTTTTGAGAATCTCCTAATGTAGGGTTCTTCTCACTTTTCTTCAATGCTAAGATAATGTTGGTGGCTCGATCAACCTGAGATCCCATCTAGCGATCTCCTTTAACAAGAACCAAAGTCTCTGTGTAGCTTGGTCAACCTGGAATCTCATCTGACAACTCATTTTAACCAAAACTAAATTATATGTGTGGTTGGGTTAACCTGAGATCTTATATGGCGATCTCCTTTAACCAGAACCAAAGTCTATATATGTATAGCTCAGTCAACCTGAAATCCCATCTAGGAATTCCCTTTAACCAAAGCTAAAATCTATTTGTGGTTGGGTTAACCTGAGATCTCATCTGGTGATCTCCTTTAACTAGAACCAAAATTCTATATGTAGCTTGGTCAACCTGAAATCTCATCTAGCAATTCCCTTTTACCAAAGCTAAAATCTCTATGTGTGGTTGGGTTAACCTGATATCTTATTTGGCGATAACCATAACCAAAATTCTATATGTAACTCAGTCAACCTGAAATTCCATCTGGCAATTCCCTTTTACCAAAGCTAAAATCTCTGTATGTGGTTGAGTTAACCTAAGATCCCATCTGGTGATCTCCTTTAACCAGAACCAAAATTCTATATATAGCTCAGCCAACCTGAAATCCCATTTGGCGATTCCCTTCAACCAAAGCCAAAATCTCTATTGGTGGTTGGGTTAACCTGAGATCCCATTTGGCTATCATCTTTAACCAGAACCAAAATTCTATGTGCAGCTAGGTCAACCTTAAATCCCATCTAACGATTCCCTTTAACCAAAGCTCTCACGAAAACTCTTTCTTTTAACAATCTTTTGACTCGTGTAAGTTGGTTTTCAAGAATTCTTCTATAACAAATAAAAAATCTTGTGCAATGTTTGAGGTTGAATGCATGCATTCTTACCTGGTTTGGAAATATAGGTCCTATCATTTTCTTCAATTTCACAAAACTCTCTCTTGACATGAGCTTATTCACGTGTTAGAATTGTATGCTAGATTTGTTTCTTGCGTTGTCTTTCTTACCCATCACATCTTCGGGGAGAAGTCTTTGACTTTTTACAGATGGCCTTTTTCTAAAAAAATGTATGATTTGTCATTGCTTTTTATAATGCTCTTGTCAATGCTTTAACTTGTCTTTTTCAAATTAAGAGCTTTTTGGTTCTGTTTCAGCACATAAATCTTTTCAAAAAAGAAAAAATCTTTAAAAGACTTGGTTTTGTTCATGAAAACTGAAACTTTCAATATACATATCAAAAACTCTTTTAAGCAATTCCTATTGGGGCTTTGTAAGTTTTTTAAAACACGGTTTGTATTTTAGGTTAGGCTTTCATCAGAGGTGATCTTCTGTTTTAGGTTTTCAAAAGGTTTCAAGTATTTAATTGAAAGAAATTATGTAAAGAAAAAAATATTGTCTCGTGTTAGGATTTAACATTTTTCTTGCATGGACAAAAGTGGGTCAGAACTCTTTTTATCCCATCTTATGGATAGTAAGATCATCATCTATCAACCCAGGTTGTGCGCGTTTGATTAGAAAGGACTTCTAAAAGCGTGTAATGTAGGCTATGGTTGTGGGTTATGAAAGGAAATGATGCTTTACAGCTCAAAAGTGTTTGAGGGTTTAAAGACTTAGGATTACTTTTCTTTTGCCTCTTTTCTTGTGAAGTTGTCTTATAGACTGCGTTTGGATATACTTTCTTTTATGAAGGAATTTGATTAGGGATATTTATCCAAGTCTTAAAGCATCATCAAACCATCATCTTTTTTTTTTTTATACTCTTTTGTTTTCTTTCTTGTCTTTCCACTTTTATGATGATGCCCCCAAGTGTTGGGTTCTGACTTTCAAGGATCCAAGTGTGTGTTTTTGGTATTTTGCTCAAATTTCTTCTCCTCCTTTTTCTTAGCCCTTTCTCAATCATTGAAATTTTTTTCTTAACATGCCTTTTAACATTAGTTCAACTATTGTCTCCATCTTTTCTAACAAAATATCCCTCATTGTCCCCAGTGTGGGTTGTGATCCTGGTCAAGGTTTTTATAAAGAAGAAACTCATTTTGGCTTAAATAAGGACCACAAGAGATATAGTCTTTAGCAAGTGAAGGGATAAAAAAGATGGTCTTTCTGCATTTTAAAACGCACATTATTAGGATTGAAAAACTTTGTCCTCGTCCTCAAAGAAACCTGCGAGTGATTACCCTGTCCTTTATCCATGTAATTCAAAATGCTATCCAGATACAAGGTTTCATCTCATGGTTAAATTTGGTTTGTTTGGTTTGGTCACCTATTTTACTAGGAAGTGCTTAAATTTCATCTTTGAGCGTTTTATGATACATTTCTTGCAATCATGCACAAAACCCAGTTCTTTGAAGATCCTTTTCTTTTTAGAAAAGCTATTTAAATGCTGTGAGATTGATGCAATGAAAAGGGTTATAAATCATGGCCAAACTTTACTTTATTGATTTGGGAGAAAATTGATCATTGGTGAAAAGATAAGATGTAGACCTAAAACTATTATGAGCGTCCAAAATATAGTTCTTTTATTTTGAAGTTTAAAATATAGTAGAAACAGGGAAGTCTAAATCAGTCTAGAAGTTTACTATAGCCTAGGCCCTATTTTAGTTTTCAACCTACATCTAGAGTTATAGAAATTAGAATAAAGTAAACTTAGATGAGTTAGAAAAATGAGAATGAGATACAAAACTGTAGTGAAAGGCCTAACTCCAAATTGTATCATTTTGATGCTCTAAATACAGCTAGAAGTTAAAAAGCTAAGTTAGAAGGAGGAAGAAATAGAAGAGAAAGAAAAAAAAAGATATGAAAAGAAATCAAGAAGGAGAGAATATGTTGCAGCAGCATCACTAAAGTTTGGAATAGTAGACCTTCATTCATGTAGCAGTAGCGGTAGCGGTTGCATCAAGCTTAATCCATTTATTTTAGGAAAGAGGGCTTCGAGGTCTAGACCTTCATTCTCATGACAGAAATGGTAGCATCGTTTTTTTATATAGCAATAACAACAACCTCATCAACTTGTAAACTCATGTTCTTTTTTGGAATAAATATATTTGTTCATGTTTAATCTTTTGTTTCAAAATATGTCTATGCATTAGCATGCTTCATTTTATTTGTTTTCTTGACTTTTGTTTTCTCTTGAAAACCCAAATTGTAGAGTTTAGTTGAGTGTTTATACTGGATTTTTTTTCACTTAGTTGAACCATGAGCTACGGTGATTCAGTTTAGTCCATTTTTTAAAAAGTTGTTTCATTTCATATTGTGCCTTGCAATTGATATGCATAAGATTTGAATTGCAATTTCTTACTTCAATGTTATGATTTGAGTGATGTGAATTTTGGTGAAACCAAAATTAGTTTCCTTTTATGGTCTGTGTATAGGTATTCTCTCAACAAACTTTGATTAATTTTTTTTTCTTTTAGGTCAACACATCTTCTATTTTTAGGGATTGATGTAGATCTAATATGTTGTTTTCAACTTCAAAACCAATTTGACAATAAATCCATAAGTTTTTATTAAATTATCATCAAGCTTTGTTTAAGCTTTTAAATGGTAAGATTGATGAGTCCTCTAGTTTTAGGGATTGGTGCAAACCTAGCATGATGTTTTTAACCTTAAAATGGGTTCAAAAATGTGTTGACAAGGTTTTATCAAGTTGAAAATATTTTGGTTTAAGCTTGGTTTTTAACAACTAGGTCGACGAGTCTCTTAGTTTTAGGAACCAATGTAGGCCTAGCATATTGTTTTTTACTGAAAATAAAAATAAAAATAAAATCATTAAGTTATAAGACTCTTGATTCTAAACCTAATACTAACTCGAACAAACATCGACAAATAATAATTGACTTATAAATAAGCTTAGAAATAATTTAAACAATTAATAGCATGCATAAAATAAATTTAGTTTAAAACTCATAGCTAAGGTTACCTTTTCTCAAAAATAATATAGTAAGGGTGATGTTTGTCTTTTCTTAAACATAACCAACCATTTACCTAGATCTCCAAAACCAGTGCATAGTTTTTTATTCTTAGGCTCTTTAAAGTATTAGGTGGAGAATCTACATTTTCCTACTTTTCCTTTTTAATTTTGGTGGTCCTATTTATTATTGGTGCGATAGCATGTCAACTCCACTAGAGACATTGGAGTTAAGCCTATGTATATGTGTTATCTCTTAGTGCATTTACAATAATGTATTATTGATTATGTGTTTTTATTTAATTTTGTTTATTACTTATTTCATTTATTTTAGTCTCCTAGATTGATTATGCATGCATGTTATTTCTTGAGTTTTCACACTATAAAAAGTAATAAGAGCTTTGGATTTGAGCTTATTCTTTTTTAGGATTAGGTAAGGAGATTCAGATGGCGAGTGTGATTTTTGTCCACTAATGCTCACTTGGACTTCTGCTTAGATTGAAATGCACTATTTGCATGGGGTATCATGGAGTTACTCATTTACTCATGTTACATAAATTTAACAGGTTGAGTTACCCCATTGGTAATTTAAACAATCTAGGAACCTAAAAAAAGTCTATAAATAAACCAGTTAGGTCAAACCTTACATGAGCTTGAACTTATCCACTAAGGTTGGCCCTCGATAAAACATGAATCATATCATGACATGAGATATTCATTAGTGCTTATGGTGACTTTACTATTTCTCCATTGATTCTTATAGGAAGTGTGAGATGAGAGAGAAAAGAAAATTTTTTCTTGGATTGGGCTTTTAACGAAAAAGGCTTTTTTATTTTTTTATATGAATTTAAATCTTGTGTTAGCCCATATGTAAAGTATAGTTTTTAAACATTACCGTACTTAAACTTTGAGAGAAGTAAGGTACTTTTTCCAACAAATAGTTATTTAAAATTAAATAATTTTTTTAATTAATGAAAAAAATAAATCAACTTAGTTGAAGGGGAAGTAGATACAAAATAAATGAATATGAAATTGAAGTAACATAAAAAAAAAAAAAAAAAACTCCAAAATAAACACAAGCATGTATACTTGATTTAAAAAATTAAGAAATTATGTTTACCTAATTTTAAAAAATGAAATTCATAATACTCTTTTTACTAAAACTTATATGTAGCAATGAATTTTAATTAATTATCTATGATTTTATATTTGTTTGTTTATTGTTTTTTCTAAGCCATACATGGGCAAGATGTACACTCTTTATTGATGTGTGGTCAACAACCTTATTTGTCACTAATAAAAACAAAGGGTTAAATGCTTGTTTGGTAATGAGATTTAGCTTGTTTTTCATTAAAATTTTAATTTTTTTTACTTCAAAATAATTTATTTTAGTGTTTATGAATAATTTTGATACGTAGATATTAAAAATAAATTTTAAAAAATTCAAAAATTATTATTGCAATATATTTTTAAATAAAAAAACGCTTTGAAAAACAAACTGTATCACACTCCTGAAAACAACTACCAAAACTGCTAATAAAATGATTATTATGAAGAAAAATCAGATAAGAGGATTAATATGACAAAACAAAACAAAACAAAGCGTCACAAGAAATACATGGAAAACCTGTTGATAAATTTGAAAGCTATGTGAATTAATACAAAATCCTGTATGAAGTTTCTATAAGAAATAAGGTACTTTCCTATCAAAGGAATAAAAAAATCAAATTGCTTTTCTGTGGGTACTGGGGCCAAAAATTTATTGCAAAGCATTGAAAAGTAAAAGGAAACAGTTTCCACTTCTTTGAAGCGAAGTAGATCTTTTAAGATT
>Ga0325411_1008631_pt1 | contig 11006 bp, 5 predicted proteins | sample PopdelMetagenome_13_FD_206181 | JGI IMG/M metagenome (GOLD analysis project Ga0325411, IMG submission 206181) | Populus deltoides microbial communities from Bellville, Georgia, United States - Xylem-PdIQD-R4 | ecosystem: Host-associated > Plants > Phyllosphere > Stem > Wood/Secondary xylem...
GACATAAACATGCACGCCACTAATTAATTTGTGGGTTATTCGGCCTTTCAGATGCATCACCTCTTTTCGTTCTCAAATATGTGGGTTTTATAGGGCCCATTGTGTAAAACTTGGAGTTTTTTTTTTTGTAGAATCTTGTAAAAATGATAATTTTCTATAATTGGGAGGGCCAAGGATGGCCTGGCTCCCTCTAACATCTAAATCCATACTTGGGCGATTTACACCTTTATTCTACCCTTTTACATGAAGAGCGCTTTCCTTGTTAGCAAGGGGCAGTCGGCTAAAGTCGACAGGGACAATTTGCAGGTGCTTTTACAAGTAGTTTAATCGTGGAGTTTTTTTTTTTTTTTTTTCCAAACCAAGGCACTTTTGAATTTTTATTCCCAAAATAAGATAACTTCTAAACTTATTTATTAAAGTAGGGTCTTTTATGATACGCTACATTATTTTCCATGCCATCTTTTTTCAGGAAATTAATGAATATTCAATAAATTCATCTTCTTTTTTTTTTTTTTGTTTCATTAGTTACCAAGAAGAGAGATGAACCTGAACATGATCAAGTGATCCCTTGTTATTACTTAAACCTTCTTTGTTTAGGCTATGCCGGGCCGCATTATTATTATTATTATTATTATTATTATTATTATTATTATTATTATTTAAAAATGATATTTAAATATCACAAGCATGTTTCCAAGAAAGAAGAAAAATTAATGACTTCCCAACTATGTCAAATATATTGGTTTCATTTTAATAAGATGATAAAAAAAAAAAACAAAAAAGATCTTAGTCCCCACTATATCTAGAGCTACAACATCTTACACTACGGATTTCATCCTTCCATTTTATTTTATTTTGTTATTTGGGCTTCGTCTCCTCTCTTTTATGCAAACCTCATAAATAGTTATGTTTCTTCTTCTCTCCCTTCAAGCATATTATTCTTGTATTTTTCATTAAAGGGATAAGTTTGATCTACATACAAAGAGAATCTATGTACCAATCCACAGACAAAGAGAAACAACTTTATCTTCTCTTGTACTAAATAAAATAAATAAAATTATACCTCTATTTTACTTGGATTTTCTCACTAAAATGATTAATATTAAATTTATTAGACAAAAAACTATCGAGTAACCTTACAGAATTAGATAAACACCATCTGAGCATATTTATTAAACTTGATTTTATTATTGAATTGTGTTAAGCATTATTGATGATGTAGATGACAATGATGAATAGTATATATTTGGGTCATGATCTTGCTGTTTTTTTTTTCCAAGGTTAACCTCATGATTTTTCTGATTAATAATAATACTGGAATAAAATTAAGATTTGTCAACCTAAGCATGTTTGATTTGAGACGAGGAAATGCCATATTTAAAATCTTTTTCACTAACAAAATTTTATCGTTTTTCATTCAGTTTTGAGCCTTAAGTATTTCTTACATAATAATTCAAATTAGAATCACCTCTCATATTAATTTTTGAATGATGAATGAAACCCTAGAAATAAAAAGAAATGAGAAAAACATGAAAGACATAAAACGTATTTCAAAAGTCAACGGAAAAAAATAATCTCCAAAATATTCTTAAAGGGATGATATGTCCCTTAATGATGTGTAATTCTTCATCTGGAAAAAAAAAATACTATGATGGTGAGATATCATTCATTCAATGAAAAGGAAAGAAGATTTTGGGGCAAAAGGAGAACTTTTCTTATTAAATAATTAATGCAAGTCACGATCCCTTGTAGACGTATTTAAGCATAATAAATCGTTGCCCCCTGCACAACTTGTTCGTATTGTATTGTAGAATATCTTAGTGGATTTGTTGATCTATATATACAATTTTTTCACCTTTAAATACTAAGATAAAATAGCCTCTGTAGCCACATCATTGCATCATATCCGATGTCATGTCGTGAAATAGATCATGTAATATGCCACCGTGATTTCCTCTACAAATCTGCTTTAACGTCGAGGAAAAGGGGTTCTTACTGATGGAGCTGCTAATCTTTTTCTAATCAGAGGACCCTGTGAAGTAAAGAAGGGTTTGAAATTGAATTCTCCAATTACCAACATTCACTTGCAAATATGATTTTGAAACCAAAATTCGTTTATTTTCTATTAGTCTGCTGTGCACATCTCTTGACTATTAAGCCTTGTACTTTAATCAAACCCATCGTCATAGACTATACAAAACAAGCACCCTGTTTTTTTGGGTTCATCTCCATTGTGCTTCCAAGTTGTTTTTTCCTTTTGTTTTTCCTGTCAAAAGTCTCACCACCATGTCCTTTTCTTTTAACAGATAGCACAAGCATTTGGATTCTCATCTCTTACGACACGGTAATGATACTGAGGTGGGTAAGGATTGTAATTGTAGTAGTTTTTGCAAAGTGCCATGAGATCAGCCATCTGTTGTTCGTTAGGGTTCTTTTTATCACCTTCCTTCTTGCCTTCGTCTTTCTTCCCTTCATCTTTCTTGCCTTCGTCTTTCTTCCCTTCATCTTTCTTCCCATCGTCTTTCTTCTCCTCTTTAGCTGGTCCAACAGTCAAAATCTCTGTGTGCCAATTTTTTCTCAACTTGCTCACCACATCAACAGGATCAATATCTCCAACTACTGTCAATTTCCTCTCCTTCATGTCCATTGAAATGGAATCAATTCCTGCATGATAAAACAGGGCAAAGGTATTGCTTCATTGGGATTGAATGGAATGAACCAAAACAGGAACAAATTCCATGTCCAGAACAGAAAACAAAGATATTTACACTTCTAAAAAGTGGAACTTGACAGGATTTACTCAGTGACTAAAGAAGTCACAAACCTGATAAGCGCGAAACAGCTTTCATGGCCTTTTGTTTCCCCTTGTCATCATGGAGGTCCAATTTCAACACCACTTTCTGTAATAGAAATAGAAATTAGAGGGTTAGAAACAAGAAAGTAAACAAAATACATACTTCAACTACAGACAAGGACCTGTAGAAAGAAGGGGATTTTCCTATAAAGGACCAAAAGGGAACACAAGCCATGTATTAAAATCCAAACTACTCATTGTCTTTCAAAGAAATAACAATGAAGTGACCAAGCTGAGACATCAAGAAAACTCAACAAGATGTCTGATTCCCTAATCTACACATGTAGTCACAACATTGAACAAAAGCAGAAAAAAGACTAATGCTTTATCATATGTCAACGAGGGAAAAAAAGGGTAAATTTCACATGAAATCATAGTTTTATTACCCTAAAGAAAGAACCAATAAATTAAATCAAATTGAACTAAAACAAAATTCATATTTTTGATAGGAAGGTTAGCAAGAATGGAGACTGGATAGAGGAAGATTCACCTTCATTTTCAGTTGGGATTCAAAGCTGAGACCTAGACTCAAGAAATTAAGAAAGTAAATGATAAAAAAGGATAAATTAACAAGGACACGCAAAAGAAGAGGAAAAGCGTAGATATATAGGCACAAGAAGGCAATGAACGAAGCTTCTAATCCGTGTTGAACAAGTGTGCAGGCAGGTAGCAACAGGATTTCATTTAATAAATAGAGCCAAAACAAGTCGAACAAAATTAAGTTAGTCGCGCATAACCTCAAGAAACCCTTATCAACAAGGAACCAAATGAACTTGGAACAAGTCAAGCAGAGGACTTGGAGCCTAGCTAAGTCCAAAGCCTCTGTTGGGTTTTTTTTTTTTTTTTACAAACACTCGAGGTTCCTCTGGTGCCTAAGAGTCGGCTTTCATTTACGCTAGCTGTGAATTTTATTTATTTATTTATTTTAGGAACAACTCTGGTTCGGTTTATGTAATAATGGACATAGAGGTATTAGAGACCATTTGGGTCCTGAATTGATGAATTTGGATTTCGCCCATTTTGAAGGTAATTGAAAAGCTAACAACAATTCCACCTTTTAATTAGCTGAACCTTCCAATATTTCAAAGAAGTTTTGTGTGATATCATCGCCTATGTAAGACTCTAGAAGGAGAAAATAAAAGGAAAAAAACGTAAAGAAGATTGCAAAAGAAAAGGAAAAAAGGGCACCCAGTTTAGGTTCCCTTCAATGTTTAGTGATCATTGAACTGGAGTCGATGGTTTCTGGGGTCAAGGGGTAGTATTGGAAAACACTAAACTACAGGGGTCAAAGTGGAATATTACTGAATATAGGAATATATATATATATATATATATGGTAAGATCTATAAGTGAATTGCATCCTTAGATTATGATCCAAGGATTTATATATACTCCTGGATTTATCTTGTCATCTTGACGTTCAGCATTACTTTTTTATTTTTTCAAAAGAGTACGTAATGCTAACCTGCTAGTTTAAGGTGACAAGTCCATCTCACTTAAAAAATAGGAGTGATTTGCTTACATCACAAGCCGAGTTGATAAATCATTATCAAGTTGGGACAATGACTCAGTTTAATTAATTAATTATATATGTGTGGCTGTGGTTTTCCAATGTGCACTGAGGACGGAGGAACGCTATAGATAATTGAGAGGTCGCAATTACTTCTTGCAATTGTCCAAAATATAATTCAACGAGTGACATACTTAACCTAAATCATCGACGGGCCGATCTTGAATAGCAACACAGGCATGATTAGGACTGCCCCTAAAAAATAAACACCCTAACGTGGAAATCAAGAGAATAGTATAAAATATAAATTAAAAAATAACAAAACATGAATTAGTTATTAGGTGAAGCTCACAGGCAGAGTTTTAAAATCTGGACAGGCCCGGCGGGTCGATCCGGTATCCAGCCGACCCGAGCTTGGGACTGGTCCGGATTGAGGCAAAAACTCTCTCGGAAATTGGCCCGGAAAAACCCGATCGACCCGGAACCCGATCCACCCGGCCAAACCCGGGTGAGATCCTGTCAATTTTTTTTTTATTTTCACTATCATTAAACGGGTTTTACTTAATCTGCTACCCATAAAACCTGAAACCCCTGTTTTTTTTCCCCTGGTCTTGCAGGAAGATTCCAGGCAAGGCAAAGCAACTATCAAGTCAAGACAACACATTTTTTCTCCAATCTTTATTGCTGCTCTCCACAAACAAATGGTTATTTGGGGTGGTTTAGGGTTTTGCAGAGAATATAATGATGGAGCAGAGAGAGAGAGAAAAGAACATAAGATAAACAAGAAATTAAGAAAACAAGAGTGGGGAGAGGCAATAATTAGGAGATGGACCAGTGTTTCCTTACTGCTTTTTTTATTATGTGGTTTTGAGTTTCCTTTGCCATTCTTCTCTAAAGTTGGCTAATCTTCCAATCAAGTAGTGAGAATATGAAAAGCCAGCATGTAGATGATGTCGTTATCAGGTTTTTGAATTGAATTAGAAGACGAAGACGATCTTGGAGCCAGTGATCTGGCTGGCCATATTCAGTAGTGTTCGCTGATCTTTTGGTTAGGAAAAAAATAATGGAAGCAGATGCTCCGAGTGAGAATATAAAAGGTCAGCATGTAGATGATTTTTTTTTGTTTACTCGGGTCAACTTATATAACCCGTGACCCGATTACTTGACCAGATCGATAATCAGATCGGGTTTGAAAACTATTCTCACAGGTTACAACGGCTGAAAATCCTTTTTAATATAAAATACCCTGTAATTTAGCCACTATAGACAAATAAACCGGCCCCTTTAGGACCTGGTTTTTCCATTGCTTATATTATTATCTGCACCCGTCAATCCCAATCTGTCTATTGATGGAAAACTTAGAAAATGTCAAGAAGCCTTCAGTCCTAACCTAATGCGCATGTACTTATCGTCATCAACTGGTTGTACACAGTACCTAGCCTTTATGCTATTTTGTTTTTTCCTTTTAAAAATATTATAGTTTATATATTTATATTATATCATATATTTATAAAATATACATATAATATAAATATTTTAAATATAATATCATAGACATATAAGCATTTGGTGGTGTTTTGAGAACGTTAAGAATAAAAAAAATTATAGTATTTTATTTTTATAACATAATTTATATAATTATTATATAATATAACATGTTTTGTATTCGAAAATATTTTCTAGCTATGTTATCTAAATTAAAGTATTATATGCATTCAAACTACTATACTTTTATATTATATATTAATATATTTGAATATATTATTTTTAGTAATTTATTATTTTTTTAACAATATTATATTTTAAAGTATTTTATTAATATATTATTGTTTATATATATATAAGAATAATGAAGTATTGTATCAATTTAGTTTTTTTATTCTTGGTGGAAAGTGTTTTTCAATCATTTATATATAAAAAACATTTTTCTCTATTTAAAACTTATGTTTTTTAATTAAAAAGTGAATTTAGTTGATATTCTTTACAATATAGTTAAATATAAGAAAATCTTTTCAAAAAAACACTTTCCATCGAACAAAGACAATTCCCTTGAAGCCCAACAACCCCAGTCTATAGCCTAGCAATTAACAGTTAATCCTACTTAAAACAGATAGATGATGAAGTCCGTACTCCTCCTGATTCTGAGAACCAGCCCATATATAATTTGCAGGCAATGTTAACAGTGGTCCAGCTACCGGTTACAATCATGCCACCATATACTTGTTCAAATGCAAAAACTCAAAACCTTTCAACCCAGGAAAAACATCAGAGCGAATTGAGCGGTGAATGATCATATCAAACTGTTTTCTACACACATCCTTATTCCCCCACCTTACCAGAGCATCACTGCGTTCAAATTTATAAACTCCCTACGTGCTCTAGTTTCATCCAGCATTTTAAAGAAGTTGAAGAAAACAGATCCTCGAAGAAAAATTTAACGAGCTATTTTAAGTAATTTTCAGAGCACTTTATTTCACCTAATACACAGGATCAGAAACCTGCGACTTGCAAAATCTGCTCAATTGTACAATGATACTTCGTAATATTCCTATGATTCTTCAACTAAACTACAGCCTGTACGGATGTCTGAGCAATTTCTAGGGCCTCTTTCACTGAAGATGCAGGCTGAAGTTTGGATTTATCAGCAATAGGCTGGCTCTTTGCAAGTTTAGGGAGCAGTTGAAATAACTGACTGCCGATTGCTTATCCAAACCACCAAGCTAAATAAGTTAGAAACATACCTCGATACTTCCGCTTCCAAGCAGGAGCAATGATTTTCAACCAAAAACACTGAAGAATGGTGAGAGAATATATATATATATATATATATATATATATATATATATATATATATGAGACAAAAAGCAGGAAAAACAAGCCGCGTTGCCAAAATCGATCCAGGTCGCAATTTTAATTAGGGTCAAAATTCCCAACTTCAATTGTCTCTCCAACTGCCAACAAGAGAAAACACGAACCAAAATGTAAAGCATTATAATTCATAATATATACAACATATTGTGAAAAAAAGAGAGAAAGAGCTAACATGTCTGTACCATTGTCTACAAAAACCTGCCACCATGTTTTTCTTTAGCTTCCTTCAGCTAAAAAAACCCTGAATAGAAATATAGGAGATAATCATATCTGGATTTCATGCGTAAACACATTCATCTAAAAGGGCATTTCAACAAGGAATAATTCACTTTCAGCACATTTTAAGCCCCGGAAATGTGAGGGTGGAAAATCCGTACTTGCGTGCTAGTATGGGCAGTAAGTAATGTTTCAACCGTGACCAAATAAATATAATAAGGTAACGATGGATAAATACTGTTTTATTTTATTTTTTATAAATAAAAAGTATTTTGATAATATTTAATATGATGTAGTAGTTATGAGTATGTGTCATCTGGAAAATAAAAAAGATAAAAGGAAGAAAAAAAAGGGAAGAATTAAAGAGAATGTGAAGAGTCTGAATATCATGAGTAAAGGTATATTATGGAACAAGTCACTAACAATCAGTAATGGTTTTATCAAGATTAAAGGTGTTTTAAAAATTAATTCTTAAATGTTAATAAGTGTTCGTGCAATCAATAACATGATAAATAGAACTTGAGGATAAGTTCTTTTCAATCTAAAAACAATAATATAATCGGGCTAGTAGAAATTACGGGTTCTAATTAGTTATATAAATATTTACAATAGTTAGATAGAGATATGCTACAAATAGATTTTATGGATGATCTAATAAGGTTTTTATAAACAAGTAGGATAGGGTTAGTTTCCATAGGAAGCATTGTCGCACCGAACTAGCATAATAATAATAAAATACCTTAGTTTTTTATTTAACTGTTGGATCGGTCTCATATTTTTCTTGAAAATTCTCGAGGCCTAGTTCTATGTATATATAAAAAAAACAACAAAGCTTTAGAAGATATCAAATTAGGCATTGAAGATGCTGTTTGATTAATTTTTTTTGTTTTTCCTTATTTTTCTAGATTTTATGTTATTTTTATATTTTTAGTTTTTTTTTTTGGGTTTTAGGATTCTGCTTTTTTTTCTACCTTGTTTAAGGTCGGTTTCAGGCCTATTTCAGTCAATTATTTATCTTTTTATGTCTACGCTATCTTTATTATACTTCCTCCTGCATTAGTATGAAATGAATTTAAAAATTAAAAATCACTGAATATATAACTTGAAATTTATATTTTTGGATTCGAGGAAACCTCACCTCCTTGAAAGCGCACTTTGTAGGTCTAGATGAGCGAGTAAAACCTCGGTTGTCCCAGACTCTTATAAGAGATGCACGTCCTAACTCGAACTTAAGACCTGCTGTGTAGATCTCAAATCTTTTTCCATCATGCGACGCCTCTTAAAAGAACTTGAAACTTGTCATGCCTGCTAATATAGTATATCCATTTTGAAGTTTGATTACAGCTATATACCCATCAAAACCAGTTTCCATGTTCTTGATGGAGGCTCATTGGTCAACAATATAAGAAAGTCAACATTTATACTATAAGGTTATTTTAAGAAAATAAGCTATATATATAGATACCTATTAATATAAATTGAGAGGGCGGAGTGCCTTTATAAGGTTAATATCATTCTCGTCATATAATTCTTCTTATTTCTAAGCAAGTGCAGGAGTGAAATTTCTTTGCAAAAAATTATTCTCTATATATCTCAAAGAATCAAATAAAAAATATAGATTAAAGTTTACCTAGCCAGATTATCCAGGAAAGAAATGTATCAAAAGCATAAAGTAGTATTGCCTATTTTTTTTATCATTTAATTAAAATAAATTAATTTATTTAATTTATTCTAGTTGTATTTTTTAAAAAAATAAACTTACAACGTCTAAACATCTTTTTTCACAACACACACACACACACACATATATATAGCCACGGGACTGGGCCCATGTCTGCCTCTTACAAATGGTCATTTAGAGGAACAGTTGAACTTTTTTGAAGATGTGGAAGGCTTAATGACTATTTATTTCGGCCTTCTTGTCTAAGGCTATTCATGGACCTCATGAACTGGTTGGATCCACGGACCAACATATGTGAGCCGTACACGGCAGCCCAGGTGGGATATAGGTGATAGACACAGCTGGCAGCTGCCCTGAGCTGTTCTTGACTATTCTTGGACGACTCTAAGCGAAATGTAATAATTACGTAATATTTTAAAATGTACGAAGAAAATACTGTAATTTTCTCTATATTTTTTTTTTTGGTTTTACATGATTTTTTTTATTTTTTTCCTAAGATTTTTTTTAAAAAAACATTATAGATTGTTATAATATTTCCCTACATGAGTTTTTTTCTTTCTTTTTATGAATTTTGTTTTTTTCCAAAATGATCTTTGTTGATTTTAGTTTTTTTATATTGAGCTGGTTGAGAATTTTGCTTCGTAATTTTTTTATTTAAAACACTATGGATTGTTACAATGTTTCCCCACATGGTTTTTGTTTTGCTATAATGGTTCCCCACATGGTTTTTTTTTAAATTATCTTTGTCGATTTTTTTTAATATTGAGTTGGTTGAGAATTTAGCTTTAATTTTTCCCACATGTTTTCTTCCCATTGTTTCTCTTTTTTGTTTTTTGCTTTTTTCCTCCAAAAGTGTTTTTTTTTTTTCAGAATTTTTTTTTTCGATTTTTTTTAATATTGTGCTGATTGTGAATTTAGTTTTGTAGTTTTTTTCTTTAAAACACTGTGAATTGCTACAGTATTTCCCAACATAGTTTTTTTTTCATGATTTTTTTTCAGAATTTTCTGTTGATTTTTTTTCATATTGAGCTGGTTGAGAATTTAGTTTCGTAGTTTTTTTCTTTAAAACACTGTGAATTGCTACAGTGTTTCCCCACATAGTTTTTTTTTTCATGATTTTTTTTCAGAATTTTCTGTTGATTTTTTTTCATATTGAGCTGGTTGAGAATTTAGTTTCGTAGTTTTTTTTTTTAAAACACTGTGGATTGCTATGATGTTTTCCTATATGATTTTTTTATGATTTTTTTCAAAATTATTTTTATTGATTTTATTATTTTTAATATTAACATAATTAAGAATTACAACTGTAAATTTTCTTATGAAATATTATATATTGCTATAATGTTTCCCTGCATGTTTTTTTTTCTTTCTTTTTTTTTGTTCTGATTTTTTTCATAATTATCTTTGTCAATTTTTTTTTAATATTAAACTAGTTAATAATTTAGTTTTGTAGTTTTTTTCTTGAAAATATTATGAATTGCAATAGTTTTTCTTCGTATAATTTTTTTATAATTTTTTTCACAAACTCATGACAATGCATGTCATCGCGCAGGCATGGCGTCTAGTCTGTAACAAGATAACGTGCTTAAATATTTAATCCCTAGTCTGAATGCAACGAATATTATTTGGAGGATATTTATTAAAACCAAAAATATAGATATAAATAGGAGTAGATAAATAAAGAAGCCACATGAATCACCAACAAAATGCAATGTTCAGACAGGGACAGATTAACGCTTCTTCTTCGTTTCTTCTTTCTAAACGCACCAGGGCAGAGATATTACTCTCACGACAAAAGTTGGAAATTGGATGCTTTTAATGCTTGTATGACTTTCTTCCTCTACAATATAGCCTTGATGAGGAGCACAGTGTTT